>Ga0194113_10000883_pt1 | contig 40707 bp, 42 predicted proteins | sample TA2MahC200mmetaG_FD_146193 | JGI IMG/M metagenome (GOLD analysis project Ga0194113, IMG submission 146193) | Freshwater microbial communities from Lake Tanganyika, Tanzania - TA2015017 Mahale Deep Cast 200m | ecosystem: Environmental > Aquatic > Freshwater > Lake | place: Tanzania: Lake... | reverse complement strand
GGAGCCATTCCTTTGCCGCCCCACGCCCTGTTCCATAATATGTTGGTTCCGCTTAAGCTCTGGATATACCATTTGCCGTTCTTCAGGTCGTAGACTGCAAGGTCGTCTCCATCAATGCCGTCATAATTTCCGGAAACAGGGACCGCACCTTTAAAGCCCCATGGCCTGTACCAGGCTATAGCCTTATTCGTAGGTATAGAATAGATAAACCATCGCCCGGTATCCACGTCATACACCGCAAGGTCGCTGTATCCGTCTCCGTCAAAATCTCCGGAGACAGCTTTTTTCCTGGGGCCGCCAAGCTTTCCCGGTGCAGAAATGATCCAGCCCGCTACCTTGCCGCCGGAGATATTCACGATATACCAGCTGCCTGTTGACTCCTGGTAGATGGCCAGGTCGTCTACGCCGTCTCTGTTATAATCTCCGGGGACAGGGATGCCGCCTTTAAACCCCCAATTCACGCCCCATAATACCTTGCGCTTCTTGGCCAGGGAATAGATGTACCATTTGCCTGTATTCAACTCATAAAGTGCCGGGTCGCTGGCCTTATCTCCGTCATAATCCCCGGGGACGGGGACGTACTCTCCCATGGGTAACTCCTGGGGAAACTCTTTTGGGTTAGGTATGTCATTGCCGCTTAAAGTCTTTATATACCACTTCCGCTCTGATAACGAATAAACCGCCAGGTCGCTGGTCCTGTCGCCGTCATAATCCCCGGAGACAGGGATCGACATCTTAACCGCTGCTTCACCCAGCCATTTATCCCAGACCACGGCTGCCCCGGAGAGTGCCTGGACAAACCACTTCCCTGAAGCTACGGTATACACAGCCAGATCAGCCCTGCCGTCGCCGTTAAAATCGTCGGCGGCGGATTCGGCATCCGGCATAAACCCCAGCCAAAAGCCGGCGATCAGGATGATTAATCCCGGTAATTTTAGAGCCTTTTTTAACATTCTTTCACCTTAGTCATTAGCTTTCTTTGCCTTCTCTAACGCTTCCCTGATCTTCTCGTACATCTTTTCTTCCAATTTCTTTACGGAATCGACATCCTGCCCATCCAGGCCGGTGTCTATAGCCAGGTCTACCAGGCCTTTCAGGATATCGTTGTACGAGAGCTTATGGCCGGTCGAGAAGAGCGCGTCGTTCTTGAGCTTATCCAGGAACTCTACTTCTTCCCGGTCCAGCATGGTGATGACTTTGTGTTTCAGATCATGCGGCTTGCCCATCTTAATCGCCTCCTCCTCTTTTAACTTGCAAAAAAATAACCCTGGTCCGCCTTATAAAAGGCAAACCAGGGTTACACTTACATTCCCCTTGCTCTTTGGCAGCCCCGCTGTCCTTGATTAGGACCGGTGGTTTTGCGTCGCCAGGTTACCCTGACTTTGCCTTTATCAGTAGCAAATTAGCCAAATTGTCAAATTGCTATATTACATCAAAAATATAACATATTTAAGCCCTGGATTCAAGGCTGCTTACCTATATATTATTGAGATTTCTTCCAGGCCGAAACCGCCTTCTGGTAGGCCTTGAAAGAGGGTTTTTTGGAAAAATCCCAGCGCACCAGGCCGAAATAATCCGTACCGTTATTCCAGTGCTCTTTGGTGTCACGAAAGAAGGCCCAGAAGACTGCTTCCACATTTTTGTCTTTCAGCAGCCCGGCATAAACCTTTTTTACCCACTCTGCCTGCTGGCGCTCGCCTGGGTTCTTGCCCATCCACCAGTTAGCTGCCTTCAGGCCGCTCTTTACCCCGGGACAGCCGGTCTCTGTGACCCAGATCTTTTTGTGGCCGTCGCCGTTTCTAGCCATAACCTTATAGGCAAGCTTAGGATACGCTGCTACCGCATGGAGCGCATTCCGGTTCAGGGGCGAATCAAAAATGTGGATATTCAGGATATCAAAATAAGCGCCGCAGCCGTTATCATAAAGCTTATTCACGCTGGAGAGGCCTGACGCTAATCCGCCGTTAAGCACCTTACAATCAGGAGCCTCCTTCTTAGCCGCAAGATAGACCTCTTTCAGAAGGCCGCAATAAGTCTTAAGGCCGTCCTGCGGCTCCCAATAAGTAGGCGAATCCGGCTCATTCCAGATCTCCCAGTATTTTACTCTATCCTTATAGCGCGAAATGACCACCTTTGCGAAGTTCACGAATAAGGAGATATCATCAGGAGGAGAATTCCACTTTTTACCGGCAACAGCCCAGGTTGCGCTATAACCCAAGACCCCCAACACATTAAATCCGTTTTTGTGCAGCAGGCCCATGATGTGGTCGTACTTGGCAAACTCGAACCTCCCTGCTTCAGGTTCGATCTCTTCCCATAAAAAGTCGGTCCTTACCCAGCTGACGCCTGCTTCCTTCATCAGCGCCACTGCTTTTTCCAGATCTTCGGCAGTGGCGTACTTATAGTTGTTCCAGCCATGGTTCCAGTTCAGGAATTCCAGCACTCCGAAAGGGCTCTGCATATTTTGCTCCTCGGCGCCTAAAAGGGGGTAAAAAAGCGCAACGATAAAGAAGGCAGCGATAAGGATACTACTTGTGCGGCTTCTGTTCAATATTGATATAATCCTCAAAGGTGATATCCTCGTCAAGCTCCTCTTTCACCACGCGGATCCTGTCCGGGACATAGGGGTGGGTCTTAAAATAGCTCTTCGGCCTTAAGGGTTTCCTGCGGTTTATCTGCTGCAGCTTTTCCAGAAAAGTGATCATGCCGCGCGGGTCATAGCCGGCAAGCTTACTGTAGCGCGCGCCCAGCTGGTCAGCCAGAAGCTCGTCTTCACGCGAATAGCCCAATAAGAGTTCAGTAAAGGCGCTGTCTGCCGCCGCTCCTGCCTCACCGCTTCCCGGAGCCTGGGCGATGAGCATCCTTAAGATGGAATATACCTGCAGGCCCTGCAGCTTCTTGATGCTGTGGCGGGCGACGATGTGGCCGACTTCATGAGCGATGACCCCGGCCAGTTCATCGTCGCTGGAGACCTTATCGATCAGCCCCTTATTGATGTAGACATAACCGCCGGGCAAAGAGACGGCGTTCACCTCTTCTTCCTCCAGGACAAAAAAGTGGTAATCTAATTCTTTGCGGTCGCAGACTGCGGCGATCCTTAATCCGATATCCTCTACGCGCTTGGAAATAAGCGGGTCTTCCGCGAACTTATACTCCTTCGCTATCTGCCTGGCGATGGATTCGCCCATAACTGTCTCTTTGTCCGTGCTGTAGTAATAGGACTCCTGCTTTCCGGTGACAATGTTGTATTCGGTCGAACAGCCCAGCATACAGCATACAACATACAGCATACAACAGAACATCATAAATACCGGTATATTCAATTTTTTAAGCATGAGATAGAGTCTTCGTAGAGGAAGGCCGACTACATTGTAGAAGCAGCCTTCGATGCGCCGGATGAAAAATGAGCCCTTGCCCTGGATATCAAAACTGCCTGCCTTATCCAGAGGCGAAACCTGGCGGAAATAATTATTAATCTCTCTGTCGGTGAGCTGATCCATAAAAATCTTGGTCTTTTCGCAGGCAGTCAGAGCCTTGTTTTTGTCTTTATCGATCACCGCTATCCCTGTATAAAGCCATTGCGGTTTCTGGGCCAATTTCTTAAGCATCTTTTTGGCGTCTTTTAAATTTTTAGGTTTTCCGAAGATTTTGTTACCCTGGACCACAATCGTATCCGCGCTGATAATTATTCCGCTTTTGACTCTTCCTGACACTTCCTTTGCCTTATTTAAGGCATTGCTTTTTACAAGCTGCGCATATGAAAGCCTTCCGCGCTCTGTTTTTTCCTTCGCCTTAGCAGGAATGACTTTGAATTTTAGGCCAAGAATATTCAGTAATTTCTTACGGGCCTTTGAGTCAGAAGCAAGGTATATTCTTCTCATAATTTTTGAACTTTAGAACTATAGAACCTTAGAACTCAAGAACCAGATAACGCCGCGCTTTCTCCGGCCAGATATCCGGTAGAAAATGCCGCCTGCAAATTAAATCCGCCGGTATCTGCGTCCACATCGATCATTTCTCCGGCAAAATATAGCCCCCTGATCAGGCGCGACTCCATCGTGCGCGGGTTAACCTCCTTTAGAGAGACTCCTCCGCGGGTGACCATTGCCTCTTCTATCGGAAGCGGTTTTAAAATATCCAGGCGCAGTGCCTTTAAAGTAGAGACCATCTTTTCCCGCTCGGCCCTTGTGACCTGGCTTACCTTTTTCTGCGGGACAATGCCGGCAACGGACAGGAAAGCTTCTGCCAGTTTTTTGGGCAAAAGATTGTAGAGCGTGTTTTTCAGGGCCTTTTTAGGGCCCTCCCTAAACTCCCGCAAAAGGCGGGCTGTCAGCTGTTCTTTAGTAAGCGCCGGCTTAAGGTCTATCTCTACATATACGTGCTTCCCGGAATCAAGCCATTCCGCAATCCGGCCGCTTAGAGTCAGGACTAAGGGCCCGGAGATGCCGAAATCCGTGAATAAAAGCTCTCCGATATCGGAGATTATCTGATTCTGGCCGTCGCTGAACTTAAGCCGGATATTCTTTAGAGTAAGCCCGGCAAGCGCTAATTTCTGCCGGGTCGCCAAAGGCACAAGCCCCGGCCTTAAAGGGGTGACCGTATGCCCTAATTTCTTTGCCAACGCAAGGCCTTCTCCGGTAGAACCGGTAAAGGCATAAGAGATGCCTCCGGTAGCCAGGATCAGGCGGTCAGCCGCAAGAAACTGGTTGTCTTCGACTATTAAACCCCTGATAGCTTTTTCCTGCAAAAGGATATCCTTAAGTTGAGTCTTATAAAGGATCCTTACCTTAAGCCGCAGCAGTTCTTTCTTCAGGATACCTACTACGCTGGCTGACCTGTCCGATACCGGAAAAACCCGCTGCTGGCGCTCGACTTTAAGCTTAAGGCCTCTCTTTTCAAAAAAAAGCATCAGCTCGCGGTTAAAAAATTTCTTAAAGGCATCCCGCAGGAATTGACCGTTTCCGGAAAATCTTTTTAAAAATGAGTCCAGGTCACAGGCGTTGGTAAGATTGCAACGGCCTTTGCCGCTTAAAAGAAGTTTTTTACCTAAGAAAGGGTTTTTTTCTACGAGGGTGGTATCCCGGCCAAGCTCTGCTGCGCGCAGTGCCGCCATCATTCCCGCCGGCCCGGCACCGACAACGACTATTCTTTTTGGATCCACTAAAGTCCGAAATCCGCTATCTGGAATATTGATTCTAAGGCAATGCCTGCTTTTGCCAGGTTCTCTTTTGCGCCTTCGTTCCTATCGACGATCACGATGGCTTTCTTTATCTTTACGCCGAGCTTATCCAGCGCAACTTTCGCTTCTATCAAAGCCTTGCCGGTAGTCGCCACATCATCCACTAAGATCACGCTCTCGCCTGATCTTAACGCCGGGCCTTCGACCTGCCGGCTCATCCCGTGCTCTTTGGCAGCTTTACGCACAATAAAAGCCCTGACCGGCTCGCCCTTCATGTGGCTTAGGGCAGCTACTGCTCCGGCAATCGGATCTGCGCCTAAGGTGGGGCCGCCGATAGCCGCAACCTTATCGGGCCGGGCCATCTCAAGAATGATACTTGCCACCAGATACGCGCCTTCGGGAGTAAGGGTGATGATGCGGCCGTCAAGATAGTAGTTGCTGGCCTTTCCGCTTGAGAGGAGAAATTGCCCCCGTTTCAAAGCTTCTTTCTCAAGCAATGCCAACAACTTGCGTTTCAATTCCGCTAAGCCCGCTTCCATAGTAAGTTTATTTTACCCTTATAAAGCGCAGCTGTCAATTCTTTTGACAAAGGCGTGTTTCGCTGTTATCATATTATATTATGTTACGGAGCTGGATAGATAGCCTGACGGAGATCATTTATCCCCGCACCTGTCTTTCCTGTAAAAAGAAGATCGGCGGGGTGAAAAAAGACGCCTTTGTCTGCCCGGCCTGCTGGGAGAAGGCAGAAAGGAACCTGCCTCCCTTCTGCCGTTCCTGCGGCAGGCAGCTGAAGAAGCAGGGCCTTTCTAAAAATATCTGCCCTTCCTGCTCAAGGAGCGCTTTTTATTTTGACCGCGCTTTCAGCCCTTATGTTTACAGCTCAACCGTGAAAGACCTGATCCATGAGTTTAAATACAAGGGCAAGGATCATTTGGGACAGGGCCTGGGCGACCTGATGGCCGATTTCATCAGAGAGTACAACCTGCCGTTAGATTGCATAGACATGATCATACCCATACCCCTGCATAAAAGCCGCCTGCGCGAAAGAGAGTTCAACCAGGCCGAGCTCCTGGCAAAGACGGTCGGCGCAAGATTTAAAAAAGATTTGCTCAACAAAGGCCTTGAGCGCATCCGGCCGACCAGGACCCAGACGGAACTGCCTGCCCACGAACGAGCCTTGAATGTAAGGGAGAGTTTCCGCGTGTCCGACCCTTCAGCCGTCAGAGACAAAAACGTCCTGCTAATTGACGATGTCTTTACTTCCGGCGCGACCTCATCCGAAGCGGCCAAAGCCCTGAAAGACGCAGGCGCAAAGATCGTCTTTGTCCTGACCCTGGCCAATTAATATGAAAATACTGCGCGATTACTTCCTGAAAGAGTTCTGCGGCCCGCTTTTCCTGACCCTCGGGGTGCTCAGCTTTATCATGGTCCTGGTAGGCAACCTCAACAAGATCGCGGACCTGGTGATCAACAAGGGCGTGGATATTTTAAGCGTCTTTAAGATCTTTTTTCTTATGGCGCCCTACATCATCACCTACGCCCTGCCCATCGCCGTGCTGATCGCAACACTCCTCTCCCTGGGAAGGCTCTCAAGCGACAATGAGATCATCGCCATCCGCGCAAGCGGAATAAACTTCTTTCGCCTGGTCCTGCCGCTCATCCTCATCGGGCTGATCCTAAGCTTGGCCCTCGTCATCTTCAACGACCGCGCTGCAAGTTATGCGCATTACGCCTACCGCAAGACCCTGATCGATATCGGCATCAAAAACCCGACGGCTGCCTTCGAAGAGGGGGTATTTATCAACTCCTTTGAGAAATACATCCTCTTTATCTACCGCGTAGATTCAAAAAAAAATAAGCTCCACAATGTGCGCATCTACGAACCCCAGGGCGAAGGAAAACCCACCCGCACTATCGTGGCAAAGTCAGGCGAGTTCATCGCCGACCGGGAAAAAAGCACGGTAAAGCTCAAACTTATGGACGGCACAAGCGATGAACCCGACCCCGAGAATCCGGCAAACTTCTACAAGCTGAACTTTAAGACCTATTTCATGAGCCTGAACCTCGCTGAGGCAAGGGGCAAGGAGAAGATCGATAAGAAAACCAAAGAAATGACCATCCATGAGCTAAGGAGCGAGATCCGCCGCCTGAAAAGTGAAGGAGTCGACCCTACTCCCCTGATCACGCAGATCAATGAAAAGCTGGTCCTTGCCTTCTCCTGCATCGTCTTTATCCTGATCGGCTCCTCTCTTGCGCTGATCACCCGCCGCAGGGAAAAATCCATCAATATCGGCATGGCAGTGCTGATCATGGCGGCATATTATCCGCTCCTCATCGGCTGCGAGGCCCTCGGTATCCGCGGGTTTGTGAACCCGGTGCTGGCTATGTGGATCCCGAACATCCTCTTCGGACTGATCGGGGCAACGCTCATGTATAAATTATGCGCATCTTAGACCGTTACATACTTAAATCCATCGTCTCTATCTTCATCTGCTGCATCTTCATCTTTCTTTTCCTCTATATCGTGATCGATATCCTCTCGCACCTGGAGGATATCCTGAAACACCATACGCCTTTAGCGCTCCTCGTCCGTTATTACCTCTGGAACCTGCCGATCATGTTCGTGCAGGTCTCACCCTTTGCCTGCCTCTTGAGCACCCTTTATTCCTTCGGAAAGCTCAACCACGATAACGAGATCATCGCCATGCGCTCATCGGGCCTGAGTATTTACGATATCGCAAAGACGGTGATCGTGTTCGCCTGCGTGATCAGCCTCTTTGCCTTCTGGATAAATGACCGCTTTGTCCCCCAGTCGATCAGCGTGACCCAGAAGCTAAAGGGGCAGATCGAAGACGGGGCAAAGAAAGAAAAAAGCGCTGAGGCGATCTACAGCCTGACCCTTTACGGCCTGAAGAACAGGCTCTTCTTTGTAAATAAGTTCATCCCGGACCAGAATGTCATGGAGAACATCGTGATCCTGGAGCAGGATGAGCACCAAAACGTCTTAAAGAAGATCGTCGCTAATAGAGGTATATACGAAAACAGCCTCTGGAAGTTCTACCAGTGCCTTACCTATAATTTCGACAAAAACGGGCAGGTGATCCAGGAGCCGCAGTATTACGACGAAGAGATCATGGCCATCCCCGAGACTCCTCAGGACTTCATCAACCAGCGGCAGCGTCCGGAGCTGATGCGTATCGCAGAGCTTGACGAATACATCTGGAAATTATCGCGCAGCGGAGCAAGTTCGATAATCCGCAATGCAAAGCTTGAACTTTACCAGCGCTTTACTATGCCGCTGACCAGCTTCGTCATCGTGCTTCTGGGGATCCCTTTTTCGCTGATACTCCGGAAACGCGCAACGGGGCTTGCTTCGGTGGGATTGTGCATCGTAGTGGGAGTCCTGTATTATCTTCTGACGGCGGTCTGCGTCGCCTTAGGAAGGAGCGTTCTGCCTGCGCTGGTGGCTGCCTCGCTTAGCCACGCAGTCGCCCTCTCCTACAGCCTGCGGCTTATCCGCAGCCTTCCTTAAACATAGACCCTGGGGATGCGGCTTCCTAATCCGCAGACGATCTCATAAGGAATAGTACCGGACAGAGAGGCTAATTCTTCCGCAGTTATCTTGCCTCTTGCCTGGGTTCCGATCAACACCGCCTCATCGCCTGCCTTCACTGTAAGTTTACCCACATCCACCATGATCTGGTCCATGCAGATCCTGCCGGCGATCTTAAAACGCTTTCCGGAGATCAAGACCGGAGCGATGTTAGAGAGATTGCGCGGGTAACCGTCTCCGTAACCGATAGGCAGAGTGACAATTCGGGTATCCTGCCTGGTGACGTAATCATGGCCGTAGCTGATGCCAAAGCCTTTAGCCATCTTCTTGGCAAAGATAACCCTTGTCTTAAGGCTTAAGACCGGCCGCAGGTCGGCTTTCAGGCCAACTTTCGGGCTTAATCCGTAAAGGATGAGGCCGGGCCTGACCATGTTAAAGTGGCTTTTTTTATAGTCCAGGATGCCGATACTGTTTGCGGCGTGCACCAGCGGTATATCGATACCGGCCCTTTTTAAGCGGTGGATGAGGCGATGAAAGAGAAAGATCTGGTAATGCGTAAAACCCCGGTTTATATCCGCAAAAGGAAAATGCGTGAATATCCCCTCGATATTGGCGTGTTTCAGGCGGTGCATCTTCTTCACCAGCGCCTCGGCATCCTGATGCAGGATCCCGATCCTGCCCATTCCGGTGTCCACCTTCACATGGAGATTGGCCTTTCTGCCGAGCCTGCCGGCGCAGTTATTTAACGCCTTCGCCAGCTCAAGGTCGCAGACCGTGAGGGTGAGGTTGTATTTTAGCGCGGTGTGGCAATCCTTTTTCATGATCAGGCCAAGGACCAGGACCGGAAGCCTGATCCCCGCTTTTCTCAAAGCTATGCCTTCATCGATAGAGGCGACTCCGAAAAAGTCAGCGCCGCAGGAAACTAATCTTTTTGCCACCGGGATCAATCCGTGGCCGTAGGCATCGGCCTTGACCGTAGCCATGATCCCGGCCTCTTCCCCCACTGTCTTTCTGACCAGCCTGAAATTATGGGCAAGATTGCCGAGGTCGATCTCAGCCCACGTGGGACGGTAATAGCGCATATCTTCGACAACCTCCTAATTACTAGTTACTCGTTACTAGTTTACTAGTTACTATTTTTTAACCTGGCACTCCTTCGCATACAGATAGATCGGCTTGACGCCTGCCGGATCGCTGAACTGCCTCAGCCTTGCCTTCTCCAGGGAGAGCCGGATCAGATTGTGCGGCTCAGGATACCAGTGATCCTTATCCAGAAAACGCGCGCATCCGGCGCCCTTTATGAACTTATCCTGATAAATGCCTAAGGCATCGCCTAAGATTATACTACCGGGCCTGATCTTTTTAAAGAGTTTATCCGGGGTTAAGAGCAGGTAATCGGAAGCCCTCTTGACCTTATTGTCTTTGGCGCGGTAGATACAGGAATAAACCAAAGCTCTTCGCGCATCCACAACCGGAATAACCGCGCCCTTCAGAGAAACGGCGTTGTAAGCCAGAAGATCGAGGCTGGGTATTGCGATAAGAGGCTTTTTTAAGGCATAGCAGAGGCCCTTTACCGTCGCCACTCCGATGCGTAGGCCCGTAAATGAACCCGGCCCCAGGCCGCAGGCAAAATAGCCGATCTCTCTTATATCCAGCCCCGCGCTCTCAAGCGCCTTCTTTATATAAACAGCTATCAGGCCGGAGAGTTTCCTGCCAGTTTCCAGCCGCAGGGTATATTCTCTGCCGTCGGCATAAATACCGAGGCATAAGAATCCGGTAGAAGTATCAATGCTTAAGATTTTCATGTAGCCTCTTTAAAGCCTCCTTATAGCGGCTGCCTGAAGCGCTGATCAGAAGCTCTCTTTTGTTTTCGCCCTTTACGGATAATCTGACTTTCAGGCACTCTTTGGGCAAAAGGTATTTTAACCTGTCTGCCCATTCGATGAGAGTCAGGCCGTCGCCTAAGATGTACTCCTCATAACCCAGCCCTAAGACATCCCGCGGACTCTTAAGCCGGTAAAGGTCAAAGTGATAAAAAGGGATCCTTCCTTTATGCTCGCGGATGAGCGTAAATGACGGGCTGATCACCCTCTTTAAAGGAATACCCAGCCCCCGGGCAAACCCCTTTGCTAAGACAGTCTTGCCCGAACCGAGCTCTCCGAATAACAGGACACAATCGCCCGGCTTAATGCTCTTTGCGATCAGGCTTCCTACTTTTATTGTCTCGTTTACCGAACAGGAGATTACACGCATCTTCAAAAATGCCGGAAGCCTTTCATGGGAATACGGCTCAAGCGGCCGGCCTTATTTACCAGGGTCAATCCGTGTTTTTTGTCGGTGATCTCACCGATAGGTTTAAACCGGTGATCCGTCCTTAAGAGCCTCTTTGCGCTCTTAAGCGGCAAAGTGAAAAGAAGCTCGAAGTCTTCCCCGCCGTAAAGCGCATCTTTTAAATTGCGCGCATCCCCGGATAAAGGGATTAATGCCTCATAAATAAAGGCGCCTGAATTGCCCTCTTTCAGGATGTGCCCCAGGTCCTGGGCTAAACCATCGGAAATATCGATCATGGCCTGCGGCTTAAAGTGCTCAACCAGGAACCTTGCCTCTTTCAGCCGCGGGGTGAACTTAAGGTGTTTCCCGCGGATCGAACCGCCAAGCTCACCGGTAACAAAAATAATATCGCCCTTCTTTGCCCCTCTTCTTAAGGTGAGGTTATTTTTTTCTACTAACCCCAGGACGCTGACATCCAGAGTGAGCTGCTCTGCCCGGCTTAAGTCTCCGCCTACGACATTGACCCTGAATCTTTTGGCCAGGTCCAGTATGCCCCGGGTGAGCCTGTCCACGTATGAAACCGGGGTATTTGCGGCTAGCCCGAGAGAAACAAGGCAATAGCGCGCTCTTCCGGCGCAGGCGGCGATATCGCTTAAAGACACTGCCAGGGCCTTTCTTCCGATCAGGTAAGGGTCGGTGCGGTGAGTAAAATCCACGCCTTCGATAAGCATATCGCAGGTGGCTAAAAGATAATTCTTGCGGTCAAACTCAAGCACCGCGCAATCATCTCCGATACCCTTCATCACCGAAGAATCAACCCGGATCTTCTTCTTGAGCCGTTCAATTAACCCGAACTCACCCAGCTTACTAATCAGCATGTTTATTTTGACATTTTTAATTTGTCATTTGAAATTAACTTCTTAATATTCCGGATATACGGGGGCCTGATAATCCCCTTATCCGTGATGATCGCGGTGATCAACTGATGCGGCGTGACATCAAAGGCAGGATTAAAGACTTTAACGCGCCTGGCAGAGGTCACCTCTTCTCTTGCGCGCTGCTCAATCGGGATGCCTTTGCCGCTTTTAATGCTTATGTCAAAAGTAGAGAGGGGTGCTGCGATATAAAAGGGTATTTTGTGGTGCTGCGCCAGGACCGCAAGGCTGTAGGTGCCGATCTTATTCGCGGTGTCGCCGTTTGCGGCAATACGGTCTGCACCGGCAATAACCTTATCAACTTTGCCCTGGGCCATCAGGGCCGCCGCCATATTATCGCAGTTTAAGGTCACATCAACCCCCTTACGCATCAGCTCCCATACAGTCAGCCGCGCCCCCTGCAGAAGCGGCCTGGTCTCGCAGGCGTAAACCTTCACTCTTTTACCCTGCTTCTCTGCCCGGTAGATCACGCCTAAGGCAGTGCCGTAGTCTATGGTTGCCAGGACCCCGGCATTACAGACGGTCATGATACTGTCCCCTTTTTTAATCAGGCGGCTGCCTATTTTGCCGATCCTGCGGCAGGCGATCTGATCTTCGGAGATTATTTTTAGCGCCTCCGCAAAGAGTATCTTTTTTAGCGCCGGAATGCTTTTATCCTTATTCTTTAAGGCCTCCTTCTGCATCCGCTCAAGACCCCAAAAGAGGTTTCTTGCTGTCGGACGCGACGAGCCTATAAAAGCCACGCACTCATCCAGCCTTTTTTTAAACTCCGGAAAGGTTTTTGCCTTTACATCCTTGACCCCCAGGTATGCCCCCAGGGCCGCTGCCGCGCCCAGGGCCGGCGCCCCCCGGACCTGCATCTTCCTGATCGCCTGCCAGAGCGCCCCGAGGTCCCCGATATCCCGATACGCCAATTTAGCCGGCAGCTTAGTCTGATCTATGATCCTGATCTTATTCCTGCGCCAGGCGATCGTCATCAGCTTCATTCTTCATCTCCCGGAGAGCCGTTTCTCGATCTCTTTCATCTTAAGGCTGATCTCTTGCCTTATCTCTTTGCAGCATCCGGGCTTTAATAATTCAAACACCCTGCGATAAGCGGCCAGAGCGCCCTCGTAATCCCCCAAATTATAAAGCGCATCTGCCAGGTTGTCGTAGGTCACCGCCCTGCCCGGTTCAAGCGAAAGGGCCTTTTTGAAATATTCTATCGCCTCGATATGCCTGCCGATATTATTCAGGAGCCAGCCTTTATTATGGTAAATTGTGGCGTAGTCCGGCTCAACCTTGATGCCGCGGTCGAAGTAATCAAATGCCTCGTCAATGAACCCTAATTCCACCATGCAAAGCGCGCGGTCATTGTAGGAAGCGCCGTCTGCGGGGTTATATTTTATAGCCGCGTCAAAATGCTCTATCGCGGCACTGAACTGCTCATTGATAAGGCCGATCTGGCCCTTAAAATACTCGATCTCCCCTGCAAGCCCCTTTTCTTCTGCCTCCCTCAGACCCTCCTTAGCCAGCTGCATGGCCTCCTTCTTTGTGCCGTAGGTGATCGCTTCATCCAGTTTAAACCTTAATTCGCTAAACTCGCTGTTCCTGCTCATAAGCCGATCCATCTGGCAAGCGCGCTTCTTCTTATCTTGATCGCCGCATGCGGGCAGACTTCCTGACAGCAAAAACAGGCGATGCAGCGGGAATAGTTAAAAGAAACACGGCGGCCCTTCAAGGTAATGGCATTCTGCGGGCAGGCCTTAATGCAGGTGGCGCAGGCTACGCAATTATCAGCCTCGAGGCAGGGATAATACCTGATCAGCCTTTTTGCCAGGTTGACTACGGGCCGCGGAATCCTGCTCCTTAACAGCGAAGGCGGAGGCAGCAAAAACGGTTCAATCTTTAGGTCTTCTAATCTCTCCCCGAGACAGGTGATTCTTTTAAGGCCTGCCTCCCCTAAGCCGCGTAAAGCCGCTTCTCTTACGGTTAAAAGATCCATCGGTTCTATGCCCATGATCCTGGCCATTACCGCATCAAGCGCGACAGCGTCCTTTCCTGCCAGGACCAGGCCGAGGCTGCGCAATTTTCCGCCGGTTGCCGGCCCCTCTCCCTCCATCGCAATAATACCGTCCACGATCGTAAGGCTGGGCTGCGCTTCTTCGTAGATATCGACGAGGGCCCGGGCAAAATCTTCTGCCTCAAAATAATTCTTATGGATCTCCGTCTTATACGTGCCGCAGACCAGCCCGAAAAGATTCTTTATCGCTCCGGTAAGGGTGGTAAGATTGTGCGTCTTAAACTTCGGTATGCTTACCAGGTGGTCGCATTCGTCAAGCCAGGCAGTCAAAGGGAACTTCCGGCGTATCCTGCGGCGGCTGAACCTGACCAGCTCTACGCCCTCCTCGGCGCAAAGCCGCTTCATCCCCGTAAGGTCATAGACGCGGTCGATATTCTCGATCTCGTCGCCCCAGACACTGGGGCTGTCGCCGACAAGGACCTTGCAATCAATCTCTTTTAAAAGCCGGATCACCTGCCTGACCACCTCGGGGTGAGTGGTCACGCCGCGTTCCGGCTCTATCCCCATCAAGAGATTGGGCTTAAGCAGTACGCGGCTGGCCGGCTTAATAATTCCGGTTATCCCGCCGAGAAGGTCGGTTGCCTTTCTGACAGAGCCCTGCACAAAGGAAGGCGCGTAATTCTGGCATCTGACCAACGAAACCTGAGCGTTCATCTTAGATTAAAGAATTGTTGTGCGTTCTGCGTGGTGATACGTGCGATCTCTTCAAGGCCTATTTCTTTGATCCTGGCTATTTCCTCGGCCAGCTCTTTAACATGAAGCGGTTCGTTGCGCCTGCCGCGCAGGTTTTCAGGGGGCAAAAACGGCGCGTCTGTTTCAAGAAAAAGGCGCTCCAGGGGCGTAATCCTGACCAGGTCCCTTAAGTTCTGCGCCTTTTTATAAGTAATATTACAGGTGAAAGAGACAAAGAAGCCAAGATCCAGGCACTCTTTCAGAAAGGCTTCGTCCTGAGAAAAACAATGCACCACGACTTTGTGCGGCAGAAATGGCCTGAGGATATCCAGCGTCTCTTGCGGCGCCTGGCGGCTGTGGATGACTAAAGGCAGATTCAGCTCCTTGGCCAGTTTCACTAAAGACAGAAAGAGCGGTTTCTGGTTCTCGGGCCGAGAATAGCCCTTGTAATAATCCAGCCCTACCTCGCCGATCGCCACGACCTTCTCATCCCCGGCCAGCCCTTTTAATAAAGCCGCGTCTTTCGCTTCGAACTTGTCCGCCTCGTGGGGGTGCATCCCGACAGTCGCGTATATGCTTTCGTAATTCCCGGCAAGCTCCAAAGAGCGGCGCGAGCCTTGGAGGCTTGAGCCGATATTGATGATGCATCCAACGCCTTCTCTTTGCGCCCTACTGATCACCTCGTCCCGGTCAGGGTCATATTCCGGAAAATCAAGGTGGCAATGGGTATCGATAAGCATATTTTTCAGGAGGTCTCTCTGCGTGGGAAGAGGGGCTGGCCTTTTTGGATCGCCTTTTCGCCGATCTGTCCGGTTATGGATTCTGCGGTCTTAGGCATAAAAGCGCATAACTTGCGCGCTACTTCCCGGATCACCTCGACTAAAAGGCGGATAAATGCGGCCAGCTCGTCGGAGCGGCCCTCTTTGGCGAGATTCCAGGGTTTTGTCTCTTCGACATATTTATTCGCCAGATTTATCAGCTCCCAAATCTTCTCAATGCCGGCGCTAAAGTCGAAATCCGCCTGCGCGGCAAGGCAGGCACTGACCTCGCCACCCAGGCTTTTGATCTTCTCTTCTATTTTTTTCGCCTGCGCATCCTTAGCCTCTCCCTTGTCCGGAATACTGCCCTGGTAATACTTCTCGATCATGGTCAGCGTCCGGTAGACCAGGTTTCCCAGGTCATTGGCCAGGTCCGCATTAAATCTTTTGGTGATCGCTTCTTCCGAGAAGTTGCCGTCCATGCCAAAGGGTACGTCGCGTAGCAGGAAATAACGGTAGGTATCGGTACCGAACTCATTCACCATATCCAGCGGATTGACTACGTTTCCGCGCGATTTGGACATCTTGGCCTCTCCGATCATCCACCAGCCATGCGCAAAAATGGTCTTTGGCGGTTCGATCTTAAGCGCAGCAAGCATGATCGGCCAGTAGATGGCATGCTGCCTGAGGATATCCTTGCCGATCAGATGCAAGTCAGCCGGCCACCAGCGCGATTTATAGCGGTTACTTTCATCAAATGCGCCGACTGCGCTGATATAATTGATGAGGGCGTCAAACCAGACATAGGTCACATGCTCCGGGCTAAAAGGCAAAGGTATACCCCAGCTAAGGCGCTCCTTAGGCCGCGAAATACACAGATCGTTTAATTTGTTCAGCTCAAGGAAGCTTAAGACCTCATTATAGCGGCTGGCAGGCCGGATGAACTCAGGATGAGCCTTGATATGTGCGATCAGCCACTCCTGATATTTTGAAAGGCGGAAGAAATAATTCGTTTCCGAGATCCGCTCTACCTTTCTTTTGCAGTCGGGGCAGTTGCCCTCGGTTAACTGCGACTCTATCCAGAACGTCTCGCAGGGCGTGCAATACCACCCCTCATATTTATCCTGATAAACATCCTTCTGCTCATAAAGGATCTGAAGTACCTGCTGGACACAGGCAATGTGCCGCTCTTCGGTGGTGCGGATAAAATCGTTATAGGAGATATCCAGCGCCTTCCAGAGGCCGACGAACTGACTGACCATCTTATCGGCGAAGTCACCAGGCGCAAGGCCCTGTTCCTCTGCCGCCTTCTGGATCTTCTGGCCGTGCTCGTCAGTTCCGGTAAGGAACCAGACGTTTTCACCGCCGATCCTGTCGCGCATAAAGCGGGCTAAGGTATCGGCTGCGATATTGGTGTAAGAATGGCCGATGTGCGGCGAGGCGTTGACGTAATAGAGGGGGGTGGTGACGTAAAACTTATTTGCCATGCTCTTTTTCCTTATAACTTACCTCGATTTGGCCGCCGTCATCAAGCAGGACAGTGGCGCTGCGTTTAAAGACATTCACTGCAATGACCTTGCCCTTGCCCTGGGGGGTGTGCACATGCTCTCCCTCGCGGGGGAGGCCCTTGGAGAGCAGTTTGTAAGCCTCGTATTCAAAAGAGAGGCAGCACATCAGCCTTCCGCAGAGGCCGGAGATCTTCGGCGGATTAAGTGGCAGCCCCTCTTCTTTGGCCATCTTGATGGTCACCGGCTCAAAATCCCTTAAGAACCTGGCACAGCAGAGCTCCCTTCCGCAGGGGCCAAAACCGCCGAAGAGCCGGGCCTCGTCGCGCACTCCGATCTGCCTTAATTCGATGCGCGCCTTGAAGATCTTGGCCAGGTCCTTGACGAGGTTGCGGAAATCTATCCTGCCTTCGGCGGTGAAATAGAAGATGATCTTAGTCCGGTCAAAGGAATACTCCGCCTGCACCAGCTTCATCTCCAGTTTATGCTCTTCGATCTTCTTTGCGCAGGCCAAAAACGCCTCTTTTGCCTTAGCCCTGTTTTCGGAGATCTGCTTAAGGTCCTGCGCCTCGGCAAGGCGGATGATCTTTTTCGGCGGTTCCTTGGATTCAACCTGCCGGCTGACCACTTCGTTAGCGGAGACGATCTGGCCGTAATCAAGGCCGCGGTCATGCTCCACGATCACATAGTCCCCTTTCTTGACTTCCAGATTACCGGGATTATAAAGAAACGCCTGGCCGGAGTCTCTGAGCCTTACTGGAACTGTCTTATCCATTGCATGCTCCAATCTTAAATCTGTCTCTGACCGATAGCCAAAGACAGGTTATGCATCAGCAGTTTGGCGTTAACATTGTGTTCGAGAAAATCCAGGGAACTTGAAATCAGGCTTAATATCTCGTTGAGCTGAGAAAAACTGTAAACTGCCATCACCCGCAATAATTCCGACCGGCGGTCCAGATTGATCAATTCAGCATGAGGCATGCCTATTTTAAGCAGGTAAATATCCCGGAAGTATCCGGCTAAAATGTTAAGATCTTCTCTAAGGGTATCCCGGTCCGGCGCCGATGAATAACTGAACCCTCCGGAGCGCTTAAGGACAAAATTGTCAATGAGCCGGTTTTTCTCTTTGAGGACGTCTTTACCTTTCATTTTCAGGGCATCCGCGAGCCTGCCTTCATAAAAAAAAGACAGGTAGTGGCTTTCGGGGCGGTCAAAACCGAAATCTTCATTCAATGCCTTTTCCAATTCCTGCCTTCTCTGGGGCATGAACCTGACTGTCTTGCAGCGCGAAATGATCGTCTTAAAAAGAAGCGCGGGCTTATCCGTGACCAGAATGATCAGGCTGTCTTTGGGAGGCTCTTCTAGGACTTTCAGCAGGGCATTGGAAGATTCGGGATTTAACTTATGCGCGTCATTGATGATAAAGACCTTCTTTTTCCCTTCATAAGGCCTTAAACAGATCCTGCTCTTCAGTTGGCGGATATACTCGATCTTTATTTCCGTCTCATTTTCAAGCGTCTCGATCACCTGCACATCCGGGTGGGTTGCGGAATCGACCTTACGGCAGGAGGCGCATTGGTCGCAGGAATCAATAGCCCCTTCAAGGCAGTTCAGGGCCTTGGCCAGGGTAAGAGCAACCAGTTTCTTGCCGATCCCCCGGGGGCCGGTAAAGAGATAGCCGCCGGCAAGACGGCCTTCGCTTATGTAGGCCTGTAATATCCGGATGGGCGCATTTTGGCCCAGAATATCCTTAAATGACATATTTTGTGACGATCTCCCTGATCCTTTGCTGCACTTTCTCGATGCCCTGCACGAACTCTACCACCTTTAGCCTGCGCGGCTCTATGCGGGCTAACTTAAGATAGCCCCGGCGCACGCGGTTGTGATACGAAAGCGACCTCTTCTCGATCCTATCTCTTTTAAGGTGCCGGTGCTTAAGGCCCTGCTTTACCGGAACATCCAGGAGAATAGTCAAATCCGGATTCAGGCCGCCGGTGGCAAAGAAACCTACGCTGCGGATAAAGGTGATATCTATGCCCAAACCATAACCCTGGTAGGCAAGGGTTGAATCCATAAACCTGTCGCAGATCACATTGATGCCTCTATTGAGCGCCGGCCGGATCACCCCATCCACGATCTGGGCCCGGGCAGCCATATAAAGGAGCATCTCCGCCCGGCTGGCAATGTGATTCTTGGGGTCAAGCAGGATCTTTCTGATCTTTTCGCTTACCTGGGTGCCTCCGGGCTCGCGAAGATAAATCGCTTTCAGGCCCTTACGCTTCAAATACTGATAAAGCAGTTTTGACTGCGTGCTCTTGCCGCACCCCTCCGGCCCTTCGAATGTAATGAACTTTCCTCTCATATAATATCCTTTGTTTTAGCGGCATCTAGTGGCTCAATGATGTTTTGCTGGAGGGTTTGTGAGCGTGCATTAGAAAATTTTTGGCTACTTGTTTCCCTCAGTCTGCAAGGAATTACGGCGAACGAGAGGACGAGGCCTTTACGAAAGCATCCAGCCCGAAAGTGAGCCGTAAACCGCGAGCAGTCAGGTAAAAATTTTCGCACGCGAACAAAACCCGGAAGCAAGACTCATTGAGCGAGAAGGCCGACAGAGACATTTTTAGAGCTTCCTTCGCCACACCGTGCCTTCCGGCGTGTCCTCTAAGACTACGCCTTTTTCCAGCAGTTCCTTTCGTATCTTATCAGAGAGCGCGAAATCTTTAGATTTACGCGCCTCGTCTCTTGAGCGTATTTTAGCCCGGATCTCTTCTTCGCTGATCTCGGCAGCCACCTCTGTTTCAAGGGAGACCCCGAAGATATCCAGCATCTCCTCTAAGGCCACTTTGGCGCTCAGACAAAATTGCGGGTCATCGATATTCTTATTGGCCAGATTCACCAGCTCAAATATGCAGGCTAATCCCTGCGGCGTGTTAAAATCATCGTCCATCGCCACCAGGAAGGCATCCCTGATTTCGCTTATTTGTTTTGCTTCCTTAGCTGCCTGCCGGCTGCTGACAGTTGATAACTTTCTGTCTATCCTTTCCTTTAAGATCACGATGCGCGTAAGTGCGCTCCTCGCCTCTTCTATCTTCTCCCCGTTGTAATCGATGGGATGCGAATAATGCGCGGATAAAAAGAAGAGTTTTAAGAGGCGGGCATCCTTATATTTATCCAGAAAGTCCCTGATGGTCACAAAATTACCCAGGGACTTGGCCATCTTCTGCCCGTTGATCGTCAGTAACCCGTGGTGGATCCAGTATCTGGCAAAGGTTTTTCCGGTGAGTGCCTCTGCTTGTGCGATCTCATTCTCATGGTGCGGGAATATCAGGTCCCGCCCGCCGGCATGGATATCCAGGGTCTGGGTCTTCAGGAACTCCAGAGACATGACCGAGCATTCAATATGCCATCCGGGCCTGCCTGCGCCCCAGGGGCCCGGCCAGCTGGGCTCATTCTCTTTTGAGGCCTTCCAGAGCGCAAAATCCAACGGGTCTTTTTTATGTTCGCTGGGATCGATCCTGGCGCCCGTTTCCATCGCGTCAATACTCTGGCCGGAGAGCTTTCCGTAACCGGAGAACTTACGCACATCAAAATAGACATCCCCGCCTGAGGGATATGCATAACCCTTGGCGATCAGGCCTTCGATAGCTTTGACCATCTGCGCAATATTCTCGGTGGCCCTGGGCTCGGCGTCGCCGCGGGCGATCCCCAACGCCTTCAGGTCCTCATAGTAACTGCCGATGTATTTCCTGACCAGCTCTTTCCAGTCGCTCTTTAATTCGTTAGCGCGGTTAATGATCTTATCGTCAATATCGGTTATGTTGCGCACGAACTTCACCTCGAAGCCGCGGTATTTAAGGTACTTGCGGATCAAATCGAAGATGTAGAGGCTGCGGGCATGGCCTATGTGGCTCTCGTCGTAGACCGTGACCCCGCAGGTGTACATATTGACTTTCGGCGGTTCGAGGGGCGAGAATTCTTCTTTCTTGCGGGTAAGAGAATTGTATATAAAAATAGGCATCTGCCGAAGGATGGTTAACCTTTTTCCAGCTTTTCGATACGTTTCTCGAGTTCCTCTATAGACTGCATGATCGGGTCAAGTATGTGGATATGGTCAAGGCTGATATCGATCTTCTTGCCGTCCTGCTTGGTGATGCGCCCCGGCACGCCCACAACAGTAGAGTTGGCCGGGACATCCCTGATCACGACGGCGTTTGCGCCGATATAAGAGTTATCTCCGACGGTAATATTCCCGAGGATCTTGGCTCCGGTGCCGACGACTACGTTGTTGCCTATGGTCGGGTGGCGCTTGCCTTTTTCAAGGCCGGTGCCGCCCAGAGTCACCCCCTGGTATAAAAGCACGTCGTCTCCGACAATAGCCGTCTCACCGATCACCACACCCATGCCATGGTCAATAAAGAATCTGTTCCCGATCGTAGCACCGGGGTGTATCTCGATACCGGTCATCCAGCGGGAGAACTGCGAGATGAGGCGCGCCAGAAAAAACATGTGCGCCTTATAGAAGAAATGCGCGATACGGTGGGCTATCAGCGCATGCAGGCCCTGATAGAGAAGGAGTATCTCAAGGGGATTGCGGGCAGCAGGATCCCTCTTCTTCGCAGCCCGGATATCTTCCTTGAAAAAAACCCAGATGAGCACTAGTTTCAAGAGTACCAGGCCGACGATGAAATATAATGCAGATAAAATGCAACTCATAATTTACCTCCGGCGTCGTTCGCTTACGCTCACTCCTTAAGAGGGGGCAAGCCCCCTCTTAATATTCTCCCCCAAACGTGGGGGACATCACTTTTCCCCCACACCCCCTTGGTTCTTTCGCCTGCATTCTGTTCATCTTGCAAAAGAACCTTCTAACAGGGCTACGGCATAACAGGCGATCGCCTCCCTGCGGCCGATCTCACTTAAGCCTTCGCTAGTCTTTGCCTTTATGCCGATGCAGTCTTTTTCAATATTCAGGATCTCTGCGAGATTCTCCTGGATCTGCCTTTTAAAAGGAGTGAGTTTGGGTTCCTGGGCGATAAGTGTCGCGTCGATATTGATGATGCGGTAATTCTTTTCCTGCGCCAACTCTACGACCTTCTTCAATAATTCGACGCTAGAGATGCCGTGATATTCTGGGTCATTATCCGGAAACTGCTCTCCGATATCCCTCTCCGCCATGGCCCCGAGGATCGCATCGCAGATAGCATGGATTAATACATCGCCGTCAGAATGGCCCAATAGCCCCAGGACAAAAGGGATGTCTATGCCGCCGATAATAAGCCTGCGGTCAGGGACGAGCCGGTGGATATCGTAACCTATTCCTATGCGGTTTTCCATCTCTTTACCAGGGCCTTTGCGATCACCAGGTCCTCGGGAGTAGTGATCTTGATGTTTGCGTAGGAGCCCTTTACCATGATCACAGGAGCCCCAAGCTTCTCTACTAACATCGCGTCGTCAGTCACGGGCAACCTTCCGAACTTCTTATATGCCTTAAGCAGAAGCTCTTTTCTAAAGGCCTGCGGGGTCTGTACCTCCCACAGATTCCGCCTATCTAAGGTTTCTTTGACAAATGTTTTACCTGTGACCTTGTGCCGTTGTGACGTGGTGACTTTTTTAACCGTCGGCACCAAAGGCACGCCTACAATCGCTGCACCCGTCTGCCTTGCCTCCCTGATCAGGCGGGAGACGGTCTTGCGGTCAATAAATGGCCGGGCGCTGTCATGGATCAATACCAGGTCCGCGCGGCTATCCACTGCCTTAAGCCCGTTGTATACCGAATCCTGGCGCCGCAGGCCGCCGATCACTATCTGCCTGACCTTTCTGGAGCTGATACTTTCTCTGATCCGGGCCAGATTCGCTTTATTCGCTACTATGATGACCTCATTTATCCCGGGGTGAGCCGTAAAAAGTTTCAGAGAATAACCGATGACCGGCTTTGAGTTTAATATGACCAGCGGCTTCGGGAGTTTTGATTTAAGGCGTTCCCCCCTCCCCGCAGCCAGGATGATCGCTGAAACAAACATCTTTATTTTTCCAGCTTCGTAAAGATCAGCCTGCCGGCCTGGGTCTGCAGGACAGAAGTCACCACTACCCTTACCTCCTGGCCGATGAGGCGGCGCGCATCTTCGACCACGACCATGGTCCCGTCTTCAAGGTAACCTACGGCCTGATTGTATTCCTTCCCCTCTTTGATCAATTTCAGGTGCATCTGTTCGCCGGGAAAGACCACGGGCTTTAAGGCATTGGCCAGCTCGTTGATATTCAAGACCTTTATTCCCTGGATGCTGGCCACGCGGTTCAAATTGTAATCCACGGTCAGGATCTTTGCCTCAAGGAGCTTGGCTAATTTTATCAGCTTCAGGTCCACTTCCTGTGTCTCGGGAAAATCCTCTTCATGCAGCACGATATCAAGGCCGGCTTCCTTCTGGATGGTGTGCAGCATCTCAAGGCCGCGCCTTCCCCTCTGGCGCTTGATGGGATCAGTTGAATCTGCGATCTGCTGCAGCTCCTTAAGCACAAACTTCGGGATGATCACCCTTCCCGAGAGGAACTTGGTCTTGCAGATGTCCACGATGCGGCCGTCGATGATCACGCTTGTGTCAATGATCACGACTTCCTCTGCCTGGTCCTGGCGCCTTAAGCGCACATAGGGGATGATGATGTTGAACTCATCCTTGCCGCGCAATCCGATCACCATGCCCAGGTAACAGAAGATCAGGGTAAGTGTGGTCCTGATGATGTTCAACTGCTCGATGGATATAGGCGCAAGGCTGAGCGCATCCGTGACGAGTTTAGCCATGATCAGGCCCAGGATCAGGCCGAAGACTGCACTGGAGAGGCCTTTTACCGAGACTTTACGCATCCCGATCTCGGCAAAGATGATCACGAGGGCCAATAATAATCCCCACATCGCCCCCACCAGGCCCATGTTACGCGGCAGGAGCGTCTGAAAACCCACTACCGTGAAACCGATGACAAAAAGAATACGTGCGAATAATAGATTCATCTTCCCTCCCGTATGATTATTTCTTTAATATGATATCTAATACTTCCTTTAACGTAGTGGCCGGGATCAATTCTAACCCTTCGCCCTTGAAATTGAGGCTGCGCAGGTTATTCTTCGGCAGGACGCAATGATTGAACCCGAGCCTCTCTGCCTCATTGATCCTTAAGCCCGCCTGCGAGATGCTGCGGATCTCACCCGCCAGCCCCACCTCACCCAGCACTACGCTTCCCGGGATGACCGGGGCTTCCCGGTGGGCGCTGGCAATACTGGCTGCCACTGCCAGGTCTGCTGCCGGGTCCTCTATCTTTATGCCTCCGGCAACATTGACAAAAATATCTTCCGCCTCAAGAGATAACCCCACGCGCTTCTCAAGCACCGCGACTAAAAGAGAGAGACGGTTAAAGTCAAACCCCTGCGCGCGGCGCCGGGCATAACCGAAGCCGGAGCGGGCAACCAACGCCTGGATCTCGACCAGAAGCGGCCGTGACCCCTCAAGGATCGGGACGATCACCGAACCCGGGACGTCCTTAGGTCGCTCGGACAGGAAGATCTGCGAAGGGTTTTTTACCTCATCCAGTCCGCCTTGAGTCATCTCAAAGACTCCGATCTCATTTGTAGAACCAAAACGGTTCTTTACTGCGCGTAGCATCCTATAAATGGAAAAACGGTCTCCCTCAAAATAGAGCACAGTATCCACGATATGCTCTAAGACCCGCGGACCTGCGATCGCGCCCTCCTTGGTCACATGGCCGATGATGAAGATGGAGGTGCCGGATGTTTTAGCCAGCTGCGTCAGTATCCCTGCGCACTCTCTTACCTGGCTGACACTTCCCGGCGACGAAGAAAGCGCCGGATCAAAGATCACCTGTATGGAGTCAATGATGACTGCTTCGGGCTTCAGCTTATTGATATACTCGGTGATCAGCGAAAGGTCTGTCTGGTTGACGATGTAGAGATTGCCGATTCCGGGAGAACCCAGCCGCTTTGCGCGCAGCTTCGTCTGCGCCACTGATTCTTCGCCGCTGACATAGAGCACGGTCGCGTCTTTCTTAGTCAGCTGGTTTGAGACCTGTAAGGAAATGGTGGATTTACCCACGCCCGGGTCTCCGCCGATCAGGATCACCGAGCCCTTGACAATACCGCCGCCCAGTACCCGGTCCAGCTCCGAGATCCCGGTCTTCAGGCGGTGGTCCTCCCTGACCTCCACGTCCTTAAGCAGAACAGGCTCGTCCTTATATAAAGCGCTCCTCTCTTTGGTTTTGGCAGCAGGCGCGCTATAATCCTCTTCCACAAAAGAGTTCCAGCTGTTACAGTCCGGGCATCTGCCCAGCCACTTAGGCGACTGATAACCGCAATTCTGGCAAGAAAATACAGTTTTGGTCCTCATAGTAGTCCTCTGTGGGCTTACGCCCACAGCATCCTTTTCTACATTCCCCGCTCCCTATCTACTACTTCTCTTTAGCCCGGTAAAGCAGTTTCCAGGGGTTCTTGCGGATGTCCTCCATAAAAGCCTCTAAGTCCTGATAGACCTTATCGTCGTAGAGAAGCTTTCCGACCGTGCCTTCCTTGTTCTTTATCCGGGTGATGCTTTCGTTCAGGTTATCCGCGATCGCCTTGGCGAGCCTGACCACCTCATGCATAGGCAGGGGATCAACCCCGACCAGCGACTGCCTCGGCTCAAGTATATGCGCGTAATCCTTGCCCGGCATGATCTCGATGTACTTCTCACCCAGTAGCCCCAGGGTATTTACCCAGATAGTGGAATCAACCGGTATCTTTGCCGGCCTCTTTACCCAGCAGACTACTTCTACCTTAGTCGGGGTATCAATGTCCTGTGAAGCGATGAAATTGATCTGCTTCACTTCGCCCACATCCACGCCTGCTACCCTCACCGGGGCGCCCACCTTGACGCCGTTTACAAAATTAAAAACAACGTTTACCTCATAGCCTGCAGTCCAGGTCTTTACTTCTCCGATAGAGAGAATTGCCACGATCAGGATGACCAGGCCGAAAAATACAAAGACTCCTACCTTAAGTTCATTTTTCGTCTTGCCGAATATCATCTCTTCCTCCGAGGTATAATCCTTCAGGTATAATCTTTAATTATACCTGATTACACAGATTTTTTTAGATTACACAGATTAAAACTTCGATCTGCGTAATCTGCCTTTATAATCTGTGTAATCATAAATATGAATTTTCTATAATGTCTATAAAGTAAAACCGTTTATCGTCTCGGTGATCGGCCCCCTTGCCAGGCCGTTAATGAACTGGTGCACTACGGGATTATCGCTGTTCTGGATCTCATCCGCCGTGCCTTCGGCGATGATCCTGCCCTGGTAAAGCATGGCGATCTTATCCGCGATCTTATATGCGCTCTTCATATCGTGAGTCACCGCGATCGAGGTGACTTTCAGCTTATCGTGCAGCTCTTTGATCAGGTCATTGATGCTGTCTGCGGTGATGGGATCCACGCCGGTAGTCGGCTCGTCATAAAGGATGATCTCGGGCTTAATGCACAATGCGCGGGCAAGGGCCACGCGCTTACGCATGCCCCCTGACAACTGCGCGGGGGTAAGGCTCTCGATGCCGGATAAACCGACCAGGGAAAGGGCCTCTTCCACCCTTTCCAGGATCTCTCTTTTGCCCATTGAGGTGTGCTCGATCAGGCCAAAACCCACATTCTCTCCGACACTAAGCGAATCAAAAAGCGCGCCTCCCTGAAATACCATCCCCATCTTCATGCGCAGTTCGTTCAATTCCTTATCATCGAGGCCGGAGACCTCCTTGCCCTCGACTGTTACCCTGCCGCTGTCCGGATGCAATATGCCCATGATGTGCTTAAGCAAAACGCTTTTGCCGCATCCGGAGCGGCCGATGATAACGCAGGTGATCCCTTTTTCGATCTTCAGGTCGGTGCCGTTTAAGACCTTATTATCTCTAAAAGTCTTATATAAGTTTTTAATCTCGATCATTATACGAGGACGCAATTTACGGAACACAGTGAACGTAAATTGCCTGTCCGAGTTATGGAAATATAAAATAAAATAACGCCGTGAAAAAGCAATCCGCGGCGATGATCATGATAAATGAGAGCACCACCGACCGGGTTGTGGCCCGCCCCACCCCTTCCGCTCCCCCTTCGACATTGAATCCTTCGTAACAGCTGACAAGGGAGATGATCATGCCGAAGAATACCGTCTTGATCAATCCGGTGAATACGTCTTTGTATTTTACCGCCTCGCGGGTGACATTGATGTAAAGGCTGCTTGAGATCCCTAACTTCTGGGTGCAGATCGCCCAGCTGCCGAAGATTCCCACCGCATCCGCATAAAGAGTCAGAAGCGGAAGCATGAGCGTCAAAGCTAAAAAGCGCGGAACGACCAGGTATTTGATAGGGTTTGTCGCCAGGGTCTCCAGCGCGTCGATCTGTTCGGTGACCTGCATGGAGCCGAGTTCCGCGGTGATGGCAGCACCTACTCTTCCGGCAACCACAAGTGCCGTGATCACCGGGCCCAACTCCCTGACCAGGGATAGTGCGACGAGACTTGCGATATAGATCTCTGAGCCCATGCGCTGCATAAAATAAGCGGTCTGCAGGGCAAAGATGAACCCGATGAATAAAGCGACCATGGAAACGATGGGCAGGCTGTCAAAGCCGGCCTTTTTTGCCTGCTCAAAGACGCGCTCTTTTTTAAAAGGCGGGGTAAAGGCAAAATAGAGCGTCTGCGTAGATAAGCGGCTTAATCCGCCCAGAAAGGCGAAAAAGGTGTTCGTATTGATGCCTAATCTCGTGAAAAAATCAACCAGCGTATTCTTGTTATTCAAAGCTCAGCTCCTCTGCCTTGCGTCCGACCTTGATGTGCGAACCCTCTTTAAAGCGCTTTGAGATGATCTCCTGCGCCAGCGGATCCTCTACATAGCGCTGGATCGTCCTCTTCAAGGGGCGGGCGCCGAAGACCGGATCAAAGCCCTTTTCAATAAGAAAATCCTTGGCCTCCTGATTTATCTCAATAGTAATTCCCTGCTCTCTGAGGCGCTCAGCGACATAGCCGAACTCGATATCGATAATGCGGATCAGGTCCTCTTTTACCAGCGGCCGGAAGACGATTATATCGTCAATACGGTTGAGGAACTCCGGCTTGAAGGTACGCTTCACTTCCTCAAGCAGTTTCTCCTTCATCTCCTGGTAGGTGATCTCTTCTTTCTGGGTCTTAAAACCGAGAGAGCCGGTCTTACGGATCAGCTCGGCACCGACGTTAGAAGTCATGATGATCACCGTGTTCTTGAAATCCACCTTCCTGCCGAAGCTGTCGGTCAGGCGGCCCTCTTCAAAGACCTGCAGAAGAAGGTTAAAGACATCCGGATGCGCTTTTTCGATCTCATCCAGGAGGATCACCGAATAAGGCCTGCGCCTGACTCTTTCGGTGAGCTGACCCCCTTCCTCGTAACCCACGTATCCGGGAGGGGCGCCGATGAGGCGCGAGACATTGAACTTCTCCATGTATTCGGACATGTCTAACTGCAGGAGCGCATCTTCATCCCCGAACATGAACTCTGCCAGCGCCCGGGCAAGCAGGGTCTTTCCTACGCCGGTAGGGCCTAAAAACACAAAGGAACCGATCGGCCTTTTAGGGTCCTTGATGCCGGCGCGCGAACGCCTGACGGCATGGGCGATCGCCGAGATCGGCTCATCCTGGCCCACCACGCGCCTGCGCAGTTCATCTTCGATCTTTAAGAGCTTCTCGGTCTCTTTTTCTTCAAGGCGAAAGATGGGAATCCCTGTCCACTGCGCAACAATCTTGGCGATATCTTCTTCATTCACTTCCGGCCGCATCTTGTCTTTTGCCTGCGACCACTCGCGGCTCTTCTGCTCCAGTGACTGGCGCGTCTGGCGCTCCTGGTCGCGTAAAGATGCCGCCTTTTCAAAATCCTGAGATTTGATAAAGGCCTCTTTTTCTTTTCTTATGCCCTCGACCTGCCCTTCAAGTTCTTTTATCTCCGGAGGCACAATCAAGACATTCAGGCGCGCGCGGGAGCCTGCCTCATCGATCAGGTCAATCGCTTTATCCGGCAGGAACCTTCCGGAGATGTAACGGTCGGAGAGCTTTGCCGCAGCTTCCAGGGCGTCATCGCGGAAAGTCACCCGGTGGTGCGCCTCATATTTATCGCGCAGGCCCTTTAAGATCTCGATAGTCTGGTCAACTGTCGGCGGGTCCACCATGATGGTCTGGAACCTGCGTTCAAGGGCTGCGTCTTTTTCGATGTATTTACGGTATTCATCCATGGTGGTAGCACCGATACACTGCATCTCTCCGCGCGAAAGCGAAGGCTTCAGGATGTTAGAGGCATCTATCGCGCCTTCGGCAGCGCCCGCGCCCACTAAGGTGTGCAGCTCATCAATAAAGATGATCACATCCTGCGAGCGCTTGATCTCTTCCATTACCGCCTTGATCCTCTCCTCAAACTGGCCGCGGTATTTTGTGCCGGCAACCATGAGGGCTAAATCCAGGACCACGATGCGCTTACCCTTAAGGATCTCCGGGACATTCCCGGTAACGATCGCCTGGGCAAGCCCCTCGACGATGGCTGTCTTTCCCACCCCTGCTTCGCCTAAAAGCACGGGATTATTCTTTGTGCGCCGGCTTAAGATCTGGATCACGCGTTCTATTTCCTGGATCCGGTCGATCACCGGGTCAAGCTTATTTTCTTTTGCCAGCAATGTAAGATCCCGGCCAAAGGCATCCAGAGCAGGAGTCTTGGTCTTCTGCTGAGCAGCGCCGCCCATCCCGGGCAATGCCGAACCTAAGATCTCCATCACCTCGTTACGCACGGTATTCAGATCCAGGCCTAAATTCAATAAGACCTGCGAGGCGATCCCCTCGCCTTCACGGATGAGGCCCAGAAGCAGGTGCTCTGTGCCGATATAATTATGGCCGAGCGAACGCGCCTCTTCCGCGGCGAGTTCCAGCGCCTTTTTGGCGCGGGGGGTAAAAGGAATGTCGCCGATGATCTGGGTGGTCGGGCCCGGCTGCACTAATTTTTCTATCTCAAGGCGTATATTCTCTAAAGATACACCCATCTTCTGTAAAACCGCGGCAGCCACGCCTTCGCCTTCACGCACTAAACCTAAAAGGATGTGCTCCGTACCGATATAATCGTGATTAAAACGCCTTGCCTCTTCCTTTGCCAGGATGATGACTTTTCTTGCTCTTTCGGTAAAACGGTTGAACATTATCCCCTCCTAAAATCGGTTATATATTTAATTTCTTCCTGACGATCTCAGCCCTCTTTACGTCACGCTCCTGCTGCGACAACTTCTTGCCTTCCATCTTCTGCAGATGCGCCGGCTGAGTAATAATAAAAAGTTCATTGATGGTGCGCCGGTTAAGGTCTTTAATCAATCCTAAATCACTGCCCAGCCTCACCATGGATAAGAGCTCGATGGTCTCCTGGCTGGTAATAATGTAGGCGCTCTTTAATATCCCTAAACTCCTTGAGATCCTGTCTTCAAGCAGGGCTTTGTTGCGGGATAATAACGCTTCCCTTGCCTGATTCTCCTGCTCGATGATCTGACGGATGACGCCGTTGATATTGCCGATCACCTCTTCTTCGCTGTGCCCCAGAGACACCTGGTTTGAGATCTGGAAAAAATTACCCGTGGCCTGCGTACCCTCGCCGTAAAGGCCGCGCGTGGCAAAACTTAACTTTGCGATCGCAGCCAGTACGCGGTCGATCTGGCGCGTCATCACCAGGGCCGGAAGGTGCAGCATCACCGAACCGCGCATGCCGGTACCGGTATTAGTGGGGCAGGCGGTAAGGTAGCCCCAGTCGGATAAAAACGCCAGAGACAGCTCCTTTGCCAGGCAATCGTCTATCTTATCGATGATATCCCAGGCCTCATAGATATTGAAGCCCGACTGCATCACCTGCATGCGGATGTGGTCCTCTTCGTTGATCATGATCGCGACGATCTCATCGTCGTCGATCGCCACCGCCTTATGGTCGCTCTTCTGCGCATGCTCAAGGGACATGAGGTGGCGCTCTACAAGGAACTGCTTATCGATGGGATCCATCTCCGCTAATTTAAAGACCGAAGTATTTTTCAGGTAATCGATTCCCCTTATCGCATCCTCGATCAGCTTCTCGGTCTGCTCGCTTTTGTTTTTATTGGCCCAATGCGGAAAAGGTGATTTTTCCAGGTTCCTGGCGAGGCGAATACGGCTTGAGATGACGATATCCGAGTTCGGGCCGGTGCCTTTGAGCCATTCGCTGGTATGGTTTAACAGGTCATTGAGCTTCACGATTATTCCTTTTCCTGCTGCTTCTTCTCTGAATCGCGGATCTGATCCCGCAATTTGGCTGCCTCTTCAAAAGCCTCCATCTCGATGGCGCGCGCCAACTTCATGCGCAGCTCCTGGAGGTCGACCTTCTTTCTGATGACCCTGGTCACCCTGGCCGGAGATTTGCCGAAATGCTGGGACGAACCGTGGATGCGCTTTAAAAGGGGGGCGAGGTATTTCTTAAAAGCAGTATAGCAGTCGCTGCAGCCGAGCCTGCCGATCTTACGGAAATCCGCGTAGGTGAGGCCGCAGTTGGGGCACTTTACCTTGACCGCTTCGCCGGCCTTTTCAGTTTTACCGCCCTGCACCATGCCGGCCAGAAGATCGCTTAAGCCGAACTGCTGCTCCATGGCCGCAGACTTCTGGCGGGCGCACTCATCGCAGAGATGCAGCTCCGTCATCTGGTCATCAACGATCTCCGTAAGATGCACTGTGGCGTTACTCTTTCCGCAGATATCGCAAAGCATTACTTTCTCCTGACGTCTAATGATAAGTTTCGTTTACCGTTTACCCGCTTGCTCACTATTGATCGATAGCTCGCTGTTTACCGTTCACCGTATCTACGGTAAACGGTACACGGTAAACGGTACACGTAACTTCAGTATTAATTTAATATTTCACTCCGTCTTTCTTGGTCAACTCTTTGAACTTCCTGATCAGGCCGAGGGTGATCTTACCCGGCTTACCATCGCCGATGACGCGGCCGTCGACCTTGACTACCGGGATGATCTCGGCAGCCGTGCCGGTGAGGAAACACTCATCAGAGATATAGACCTCATGGCGCGTGATTACGTGCTCATGCACCGGGGTCTTATCGCGGCGGGCCAGCTCCATCACCGTGTCGCGGGTTATCCCCCTTAAGGTGCCCATGCACTGCGGCGGGGTATAAAGGTGCCCGTCCCTGACGACAAAAATATTGTCGCCGGTGCATTCTGCCACATAACCTAAAGAATCAAGCATGATCGCTTCATCGCATCCGGCATTGGTCGCTTCGATCTTGGCCAGGATATTATTCAGGTAGTTCAGTGATTTGATCTGCGGATTAAGCGCTTCGGGAAGATTCCTTACCGTAGGCACGGTGATGATGCTTAATCCTTCTTTATAATATTTCTCGGGATAAAGCATGATCTTATCGGTGATGATGATCACTGTGGCCCTGCCCCGGCATTTACGCGGGTCAAGGCCAAGGTCCCCTTCCCCGCGGGTCACCACGAGGCGAATATAGGCATCGATAAGTTTATTCTCCTTCAGGGTCGCGATCACCGCTTTGGTCAATTCCGCCTTGGGGAGAGGTAGCTCCAGCATGATGCTTTTTGCGGATTCAAAGAGCCGGTCAATGTGCTCTTTCAATTTAAAGACCAAGCGGCTGTAAGAGCGGATACCCTCAAAGACGCCGTCTCCGTATAGAAGCCCGTGATCAAAGACCGAGACCTTCGCCTCTTCTCTTTCGTAAAACTTCCCGTTGATATAGACCTTCATCCTTTACCTCCTCAATCGACTAGACTGCCGTCTCTCAAATAATAAACCTTGTCCGCAGAGGCCGCTAATTCCCGGTTATGGGTCACCAGGAGCACGGTCATGAGGCTCTCCCGGTTGATCTTTTTTATCAGGCCGATGATCTCATTACCCGTCTCGGAATCAAGATTACCCGTGGGTTCGTCGCAGAGCAGTAATTCGGGCGCATTCATCAGGGAGCGCGCTATGGCTACCCGCTGCTTCTCTCCTCCGGAAAGCTCAGCGGGAAAATGCCCCATCCGTTCGCCTAACCCCACCTGTTTTAATAATTCAACAGCGCGCTTCTTTAATTCCTTTCCCGCGCTACGCGACTTGAAATCTATCAACCCCGGGAAAAAAACATTTTCTAAGGCGCTGAACTCCGATAAGAGATGGTAAAACTGGAAGACAAAACCGATGCGCTTATTCCTGATCCCGGCGAGCGCGGCATCGCCCAAAGCGTAAAGATCCTCTCCCTTGAAACTTACCTTTCCCTCACTCGGCGCATCCAGCCCCCCCAGAATATGCAGAAGCGTGGACTTGCCTGCCCCCGAAGGCCCGGTGATCGCCGTAAAGCTGTCCCTCTCTATGGTCAGGCTTACGCCTTTTAAGACTCGCAGTTCCTTCTTTCCGTTGCTGTAGACCTTATGGATGTTCTTGGCTTCAAGCATTACTCATAACGCAGCGCTTCCACCGGCTCAAGGCGCGCAGCCCTCACTGCCGGATAGATCGTCGCAACCAGCGTGATCATGAGGCTGGCAGCGATGATCAGGGTAACATCGGGCCAGGCCTGCAAAGACACCGGCAGCCGGTCAATATAATAAATGTCCGAAGGCAGTTTCACAAACTGGTATTTTTCAAGCAGAAGGCAGAGCAATAATCCCACCCCAAGGCCAAGGCCGGTCCCAAGAAAACCGATGATCAGGCCCTCAAGAGTAAAGATCCGCCTGATACCGCTGGCCGGCATGCCGATAGCTTTTAATATCCCGATATCTTTGGTCTTCTCCACCACCATCACGATCAGGGTGCTGGCGATATTGAAAGCCGCAACCAGAATGATCAAAGTCAGGATAACGAACATGGTGAACTTTTCCAGCTTTAAAGCCGCGAAAAAGTTCTGATTCGCCTCGATCCAGGTGCGCAGGACATAGTCAAGGCCGAGGCTTGCGGAGAGCTCATCCCGCACCTTATCCGCCTGATAAAGGTCATCCAGTTTTATGGCAACAGAACTGACCTGGCCCGGCAGGCCCAAGATCTCCTGTGCGCTTGAAAGATGCGTGAAGACAAGGTTCAAGTCGTAATCGTACATCCCGGAACGGAATATCCCGGCTACCTTCAGGTTGTATGGTTTGCCCAGCGGAGAAAAGATAGTCAGGCCCGAACCCTTCTTCAGGCCGAGAATCATGGCCAGCTCTTTTCCGACTACGATCGTGCCCGGTTTAAGGTCTTCAATATTGCCGGAGGCCAGATATTCTTTAAGCTTGGTGACTCTGACTTCAGCCTCAGGATCAATACCCCTAATACCTACGGCAAAAAAACGGTTCACGTCTTTTACCAGCACCTGGCCCTGGATATAGGGAGCAAAACCCTTTACGCGGCTGTTGGCGCTGATCTTATCTTTGACTTGCGCGTATTCTGCGGTTCCGATGGGATGAAAACCGCTTAAGGTGATGTGCGCGTAGTTGCCAATGATCTTATCGCGCAGGTCCCGGTCAAATCCGGTCATCACCGCGATGACCACGATGAGCGCGGCCACCCCGATAGCTATTCCTAAGACCGAGATCACGCTGATAAGGGAGATGAACTTCTCTTTTCTCTTGGTGGCAAGATAGCGCCAGCTGATAAATAACTCTGTTTTCATTTTAAATTGATTACACCGATTGAAAATTAGATTACACAGATAAAAGCTTCAATCTGTGTAATCTTTTTAAAAATCTGTGTAATCATAATTTTATTGTTCCGGCCTTAACAAAGGAAATAGGATCACGTCGCGTATTGAAGGCTGGCCTGTCAGCAGCATGACCAGCCTGTCGATCCCTATGCCCAGGCCTCCGGCAGGAGGCATGCCGTGCTCAAGGGCCAGGACATAATCGTCGTCCACATTCTTCTTCTCATCCGCGGTGAGTTCTTTGATCTCTTCTTCGAACCTCCGGCGCTGCTCCACCGGGTCGTTCAGCTCAGAATAGGCATTGGCGACCTCGATACCGGCGATGTACAACTCAAATCGCTCCGAAATCAGAGGGTTATCTTTTTTATTTTTTGCCAGGGGGCAGAGATAGCTGAAATAGTCGGTAATAAAAGTAGGGTTCAGGCTCATCTCCTGCTCCAGGATCTCCTCAATGATCTTATTGATCTGCGAGCGGCTCAGGCGCTTCAGCCCTGCGGCGAACCCGGCCCCCTGCAGCTTCTGAAGCATCTTATCCGGTTCATCCTGCGGCTCGATGCCGAACTTTTCCCTGACCATCCCGGCAAAAGAACGCTTCTGCCAGGGAGGAGTAAGGTCTATCTCTTTCCCCTGATAAGTGATCTTAGTCGTACCGAGCGTCTCTTTGGCTACCGAGACGATCAGGCCCTCGACCAGCTGCATCATATCCTGATAATTGGCGTAGGCCTGATAGACCTCAAGCATGGTGAACTCGGGATTATGTTTGGTAGAGACTCCCTCATTGCGGTAAGAACGGTTTATCTCATAGACCCGCTCAAGCCCGCCGACGAGCAGGCGCTTTAGATAAAGCTCCGGAGCGATCCTTAAATAGAGCTCCATATCGTACTCATTGTGCTTCGTCTTAAACGGCCTGCCGGCTGCGCCGCCCGGGATATTGTGCATCATCGGCGTCTCTACTTCCAGGAAACCGCGGCTGTCCAGGAACTCCCGGATGGATTTGGTGATCTTTGAGCGCGCGATAAAAACTTTTCTTACCTCTTCATTGGCGACCAGGTCCAGATACCGCTGGCGGTAGCGCGTCTCTACGTCTTTAAGCCCGTGCCACTTTTCCGGCAGGGGGCGCAGGGCTTTGGAGATGATCGCGAAATCTTCTACTTTTACCGTCGGCTCATCCGTATGCGTCTTAAAAAGTTCTCCCGCCACAAAAAGAAAATCCGCGATATCCATATCCTGCTCTAAAAGGGAAAACTTATCCTTGCCCACAAAATCAGCCTTAACGTAGAGCTGGATGCGGCCGCTTGAATCCCTTAGATCCATGAACAATACCTTGCCGTGCAGGCGCTTGGCAGTGATGCGGCCGGCGATATTTACCTTCCTGCCCTCCTGGAAATCAGCCAGTAATTTACCTATATCTTCGCGCGTAAGGGCGTGGCTGGCAAATACGTCTATGCCCTTGTCCTGCAAGGACTTCAACTTAGCTTTTCTCTGGGAAATAATGTCATCTAGTTCCATAGTCCAATAATTATATAGTAAAAGTCCTCCTCTGTCAATCAAAGAAAACCCCGCCTTTCCTTCGGGAAAGACGGGGTATCCTGTTGGAATTTAAGGGGGTTAGCGTTAAGCGCGGTAATCAGAAAGCTGCTTGATACGCTTAAGCATGTTCGGGTGGGTACTCAGGAGCTCTAAGAGCCTGTCCCCGAAGCCTAAACGCACCTGTTTTGTCCGCAGTGCCTCCAGTTCATTGGCATCCAGCGAGCCGCTTCTATCCAGGTCCAGCTGCGAAAGCTGCCGCACTTCATTCAGGGCCCGCGAGGGGTCATTCACAAAGAAGGCCTTCAGGCCTTCGGCATCCTTGATCGCAGACTTATCCATGCGCGCCGAGCCGTACGCCAGCTTGTAGAGGCTGGTCGCCATTGCCGACGGAGAGTTCCCTAGCAGCACCGAGCCCCGGTCAGCAAAATATTCGCGGATGCGGGAGGCGTAAAGCACAAGCAGGTTAGTGATAAAATAAAAGAGGAAAGCCGCCATTCCGATAAGCGCAGTATTTGAGCTGCGCGAATCCCGCCTTCTGCCGTAGAATAAAAAATGCCAGGCAATACGGTACATGATCATGGGGATGACCGAAAGCAGGGTGATAGTAAGCATATCGCGGTTTTTTAGATGCGTGATCTCATGCCCCAGCACTGCCCTTAATTCCGGCTCCTTAAGCAGGTTGAGTATCCCCTCGGTAACGCAGACCCTGCCGTCCCGGATGCTGCGGCCAAAGGCAAAGGCATTGGGGATGGAGATCCGGGCAATGCCTACTTTAGGCATGGGGATCTGGGCTGTGACGGCAAGACCCTCGACCATCTGGTAGAGCCTGGGGTTATCCTGCTTGCCGATGTATTTTACGCGCATGGACCATTCGACCAGCTTCGGGCCCAGAAGATACTGCACGAGCATGAACAGGAACGAGATAGCCAGATAAATATAGAAATTATCCATGCCCATCGCCGTGCCGATGACTACGACTACGGCATAAACGAGAGCGAATAGGACTGCCACCAGAAGCCACATCCTTAATTTAAGGAAAAACATTTTATTTACCTCCTCCTGCTGCCGTGACCTCGGCCTTTACGGTAAACTTGATCACCGGATCTACCGGGTCATCGGTATTTACATAAATAAATTGGGAGACCTGCCCGTAATAACCTTTGGTATTGAACTTCACTTCTATCGTCGTGCTCTCGCCCGGCTGAAGGGCCTTCTTCTTTGCTTCCGAAACCGCGCAGCCGCAGGAAGAATGCGTGCCGGTGATATTCAACGGCTTTTTACCGTTATTCTTTAAAATAAACTCATGGGCCAGGACCGTCTTCTCTTCCGCTTTTCCAAAATCCCAGGTAAAGGGGTCAGCGGAGACCTGTTTTAGTACAGCGGCTTTCTGTTGCGGCTTAGTCGTTTTTGAGGTGCATCCGCCGGGAAAGACGCACAGGAAAACGAATAAAAACGCAAAAAATCTCCGCATCAGGCCCTCCAGATCAAAAATGCCCCTAAACTGAAAAATAAAACCGCCATTAATAGCTTGACCGTTGCCAGATGCCGCTTTAAAAAGTCCGAGAATTGCACAGAAGTCACTCCCAGCAATGCCATAAGAAATACCGCAAGAAGCGGGACGATGAACATGGCGTTATAAAGCAGGAGGTATCCGAATGCCTGCAGTTTCATGTGGTTTGTCTTGATGATGAAGGCGATGGTCGGGATATAGGTCTGCCCGGTGCAGACCGCCTCCAAAAGCGAGATGATAAAACCGCAGCCAAGGGCGCTTAAGCCCAGTTTCCAAAGATGCCCTTTCTGCGGCTTGCCTTCGCCGGCCTTACCGGTCTTACGGTAGTGCCAGCCGATGACCTTATGGATCTGATTCTTCACTGCCTGCGGCAGCTGCAGGATCAATCCCTCGGTCTGCCCGGCCTGCCCGTATTTGTAAAGGTCATAAAGCGCAAAGCCCCCAAAGATCAGGCTGGATGCGCCGATGCAGAGATTAAATATTTTAGTCACCAGCCAGAAACCGCTCAGGCGGTAAAGAAAACCGAATAGCCCGATACCGATCAAAAGATAAGTAAGAAATACCGCCAGAATAAATAAGAGCCCGATAACGGCAATGTCTCTTCGCGAATAACCCTGCAGGAACAAAAAAGAGATGAAGAATACGATCACGGTAAAGGCGCAGGGGTTTATCCCGTCAATGAGCCCGGCGCTGACAATGGCCAGGGGAGTGAAGGTCTTAAAGTGCCCGGCCAGATCCGTCGAAGAAACCCTCTCCTTTTCCTGCGCCGCGTACCCGAGCATCTCCGGGATAAACTTACGCAGGCCCGCCAAAGTCACTTCCTTGCCGCTTAAGAATCTCCCTTTGAGGAAAAATATGGGCAGCTGGAGGGTCGGCTCGACACCATATTCCTTCTCAAGGCTTAAGAGATCGAGGTAAGCTTCCATCTCGGAGATATCGCGGTATGCTATCTCAAGGCGGCCTTTAAACTCTTTTTCTATCTGCGGGATGACCTCGGCTTTTGCCTTCTGGCATTCCTGGCAGGAAGGAGAATGAAAAAAGATCAGCTTCGGCATCTCGGCGGCAAAACTCATCGCCGTCAGCGCGAATAAAAAAAACGGAATTATTAAAAGGTGCTCTTTTTTCAGCCTCATATTAATCTGTTTCTCGGCGGGAATTATATGCCTGCGAACATGACAAAGGCGCCGGTAAAGGCGATCACCAGCCCTGCGAAAGCATGGGAATAACGCTCCATAAAGCCGCCTCTGATCAGCTGGATCCCCAGGTACGCTAAGAGGCTCTGCACTAACATCATGGCCAGGGTGACCGCGGAAAAAATAGCGCTTACGGCGGCCACTCCTGCCCAGCCATAGTTGTACCCTAAGAATACCAGCGGCACCAGCGGTTCGCATGGCCCCAGGATCACTACCGCAAAAAAGGTCCACATCGCCACTGTCTTAGCTTTCGCCTCTTTCTCGGTAAGGGCATCGCTATTCCTCTGCCGCGCCTTCTTTATGCCCCAGAGCATGTAAGCGATCCCGAAACCGATCAGGAGCCATAGCGCAATGCTGCCCCGCGAACTTTCTGCGCCCTCTATCCTTGAGAGGCTAAAGCCCAACAGGATGCCGATGACACTGAAAAGTACGGAGATCCCGACATGGCCTATGCCGGAGATAAGGGTTATCCAGAGAAGCTTCAGTTTTGACCATTTCTGGGCCTTGGCAATAGCGGCAAAAGGCATCCAGTGGTCCGGAGCCAAAGCATGCAGGAAAGCGACGGAAAGAGTGGAAATGGACAGGATCAAGAGAGAATCACTCATTTGTCCCTTCTTTCATAGATCTATTTTATATGTATTATTTGGATTTTCAACAATAAAGTTTCATTTAAAAACAAAGAGGACACCTTCGATAGAGCCCGAAAATGTCCTCCTTTAAAAAAAGATACTTTATTCCGCTGTCCTAAGATAAATATTTAAGGAAGGGGTTCTTTTTGCTAAGGCTAAAATCCCGGCCCACGCCAAGACTGTCCCGGCAGTAATTACTACCCCTAAACTCAAATCTTTTACCCAGTTCTCGGAAACCAAAAATAACTCACCGTTCCAAAGGTGATCGATTACCCCAAATAAAGTTCCGCCATAAAACATAAGCATGAGCCAGAAGAGCCTTAGGGTTTTTTTACTCTTCCACATAAAAGTAGTGACGATTGCTGCCGTAGTCGGCCCCAGATAGCACATCTCTTTTCCTCCTTTCCGAATGTCAAATTAAAGGATATGATCACTTAATATCTTTGCCGGTAGTCGACATGCTTAAAGCCGCATGCTTAACACCTTTTATTGATTTTAAAGTATCGAATAATTTTTGGACTTCTTTTGGTTTTCCTCTCAAGGCGACTATTTCCAGACAATTATTATGGTCTAAATGGATATGCTGCGTAGAAATGATCAGCTTCTGAAAATCATGCTGAATATCCGTGATCTTATTTAACAGTTCTCTTTTGTGATGGCCGTAGATAAGATTAACCGCCCCCGCAACTTCCCTGCCTTCCTGCCATTCTTTTTTTACCAGGTCCTGGCGGACCAAATCACGCAGCGCCTCTGAACGGCTGGTATAGCTTTTTTCCTTTAAACACTGATCGAATTGACGCAGTAATTCCTTCTCTAAACAAACTCCGAATCTAACCAGGGCCATGATTGTCCTCTTCTTAGTAGCACATTTATTAAAATAATAACACAATATTATGCGTTGTCAACTTTTACTTCATATAATTTATTTTGCCTTAATACTCTCGGCATGGTAACATACAGACATGTTTTTAAAAATAAAAAATCATATAGAACGGGAATTAAAAAACTACATCAAAGGCGCGAATAAGGCCTATTCTCTAAAAAAGACCTCTCCGGTCCTTTTTGGGAATATTAAAGAATTCATCCTGCGAAAAGGAAAAAGAATCCGGCCTGCACTTTTTGTAGTGGGATATCTGGGCTATGCCAAAAAGGCGCCTGCCGGGCTATATCGTAGTGCCCTCT
>Ga0194113_10000877_pt1 | contig 40805 bp, 36 predicted proteins | sample TA2MahC200mmetaG_FD_146193 | JGI IMG/M metagenome (GOLD analysis project Ga0194113, IMG submission 146193) | Freshwater microbial communities from Lake Tanganyika, Tanzania - TA2015017 Mahale Deep Cast 200m | ecosystem: Environmental > Aquatic > Freshwater > Lake | place: Tanzania: Lake... | reverse complement strand
GATAAACCTTCGCAAGTTTATCAACGTATTTTGCCCCCTTCATACTTCTTTTAGACAGTTGCTCCATCTCCTTATCAAGGAAGGTAACCTTCTTTTTGAAATCTACATCAAAATAGAGCTCAGGAACGAAAAATTGCAAAAGCTGAGGAAAGAATCGCTCGATCACTTTCTTCCAGGCTTCATCAAAGTAAGCCCAGTATCTATCCTGATTTGGCATAGTTTTCCTCATACTTAGTGAAAAAGATTTTAGGATTTACTCCGTCCATTCAATGCCTGTTCAAACTCTTCCAGCGACGCGCATCGTATTGCGCGGCGCAGGAGGTATCTTAGCAGATTTCTGTCTTCTATCTGATTTACGGCAATAGAAACGAAAGATGACACTTCACCAAACCGCTCATCCAAGGCCTCCAGTATCATCCCTCTACCTTCTTCTAAAAATCCCTGCTGCAATCCTTTTCTCCTTCCGATTCTTTCCGCGCTTGTGACATAAGGCATTTTCTTCACCTCCTCCAATTGCTTTACCTCTTCCAACACTATATCTTCTTCCTCATCGCTCAATTGTAAAACCCAATCTATGAACTCAAACAATCCTATTATCTCATCTCTTCCATATCCTCTTTCGTACAATTTCCTTATCAGATATCGTTTCGTGTTAAACATCTCACCCTTCTGCTTCGCCCGTTCCTTCTCTTGAGACGCCAAAACAACTATCGCTATCGGATTCGGGTTATTCTCCAAATCATCTCTATCATAATCCATTACCCTGAACACAGGATACTGAAACTCCAGCCTGGTACCATAAGCTTCAAGTTCATATATTCCCTCATCGGTGCCTTTTTCCGAACCTGTCATTATCGCCATGCTCACTATTCTTTTCCCATGCCGGTCGAATATCCGATAGAAATACCGGAACATTCTTAACGAAAACTCCTTTTCCGGATAACCCTGAACTTCTATCTGAACAAGAATCCATTGTTCGTTTCCATCCTTGAGATAAACCTTCGCAAGTTTATCAACGTATTTTGCCCCCTTCATACTTCTTTTAGACAGTTGCTCCATCTCCTTATCAAGGAAGGTAACCTTCTTTTTGAAATCTACATCAAAATAGAGCTCAGGAACAAAGAATTGCAAAAGCTGTGGGAAGAATCGCTCGATCACTTTCTTCCAGGCTTCATCGAAGTAAGCCCAGTATCTATCATGATTTGGCATAGTTCTCCTTGTTGGCGTACTCGCTGATATAAGCAGGTTATTGCTATCAATAACATCCTACTTTTCCATAAATTGTTTCCAGATGGTATTCGAGGGATTCCCTAAGAATGGTATGTTTCCTCAACGATAATGGCTTGCCAATACCATTTATAGTATCATCAATGCTCAATAGAGTGAATTTTTCAGGGAGTACTGCAATCACTCCATAATCAAACATTGCATGGTGAAGTGGGCATAGAACAATCATATTGTTTTCCTTATCTATGCCATTATGTGGATTACCAAGCGGACGAATATGGTGAGTTTCCGCATATCTTTTTCCACCAGGCACTCTAAAGGTATATGCGCATACTTGGCAACGAGATTCATATAAACTTTTTAAAAAGCGGCTCAAGGCATTGTCACGAACAATTCTGTTGACGGTGATTGTCTTCCGCATCAGCGCTTGGGCTTTATCAGGACCATCTGCTTTCGATATCGGTTCATCACGTAAATCCACTGCTTCTTGTCTTCTGAGTAACATCCATCTTTGTCTCCATTCAGAAAATTTCTCTATTCCTTGTGCCTTCCAGTATTCGCTCACGGGATTGAAATTTTCACCGGTGACACCATTGACATATTCGATAAATGCAGAAGCATCTTTATGCATTAATCCACGGACTTGTGTTTCGCGTAGTTGGATACCTAATTCTTCATCAAAAAATTTCCTCAACTCCTGAACAAGAGAAACACTTTCGTCTTTTATTCTTCTCTCCAAAAGGTCAAGATAAAACTCAAAACCTATTTCAATTGCATTTTCATTTTCTCTCCAAGATATTCTCTTTAAGATATTATCCATAAGGCTTGACTTGCCTCCTGTTTATTTGTAACCTACTCCAAAACCGAAGTCGAGACCCGTACCGACGACTTCGTCGCAGTATGGACACCTTACAGGCTGTTCGGGGTCGGTAACAAGGCTGTGTCTTGCAGTACATTCCCTGTAACCTATTCCATCCCAGGACCATTCCTCCGTCATTAAAGCAGTAAACCAAATACGGTCTAAAAGTTCATTGCAATGTTGGCAACGTTTCATTTCCGGTTTCTTTTCATTAGTCATTTTCATTCTCCTTTTCTGATTTTAGGTCTCTATATTATCCTTCAACAAATTTACAAATAAGAGGATAGCTAAAAACCAAACATCCATTAGCCATCCTCTTTGTGTATTCTCTCAACACCCATTAACCCAAATCATCCAATCCCAACATTTTCAACCGTTCTTTGCTGGGTCGAGCCGTCTCTGGGTCCCAGTCCACCAACTCCAGATACTCCTTAATGAAAGTATCGGTGTCAACGGTGATACCTTTGAGATTCCCCGCCTTGAGCGGAGGTATGCCAAGGACTCGACCTGGGACTTTGGTTTTCAGTGGATTGATGCCCTCGCGGAGATTGAAAAGATGACGAATAATTCCTATCCGTTCGCCTAACAACATCACGTCATCCAGAGTCACGTTCCAGCCAGTTACAGAACTGAGGAATTCTGGGATGGAATTGACATCGAATGAGATATGCCCGAACATGCAGATTCCAGCGGCGTTGACCACATGCATCAGGTCAACTAATTTCTTTTGGCCTGCTGCTCTGCCCGTGTAAACTGTTAGTTCATGCGCTTCGATTTCAATTCCGGAAGGTGGCGCAATCATTTCGCCGCCCTGCGTGTGGCGTCCGGGCGTGGCATCAAGTTGGAAAGAAAGAGCCAGTCCTGGCGTGAATTTCGGGTCGTGCATTCCAGGTTCTTCTCCGCCGATATGAACCGCAAATTCTTCTGAGCCTTTGCCAATTTTTTCAGATGCTACCTTAACGCCATCTGCTAAAATATCTCCCAATCCTTCCCGCTTTGCGACTTTTTCGGTCATTGCAATAATGCCTTCGGCATTGCCCCATTTTAGTTCGATGCCATCGGTATCCTTTTTGGTGATGATGCCATTTTCATAGCACTCGATTGCAAAAGCGATAACACAACCCGCCGAAATAGTATCCAAACCGGCGCGATTGCAGATATCGTTGGCTTTAATGATGGCTTCAACGTTATCATTGAGGCACAGCGTACCAAAAGTGCAGAGCGTTTCATATTCAGGTTTATGGACGCCTGCTGGCACAGCAAAAGGACCCGTCGTCGCCTTCATGTGTCCGCCGCATGCGATAGGACAACGCCAACACGCGAATTTTCGCTCTTGAAGGGCAAGTACAGCTTCATCGCTGATTGCTTGGGCATTGGGAAAATCTACTGGACCTGCGCCGGCCCAATTCTTCACCGGCGAATCGCCGCTCATCGCAGAATTAGCAGTAATGCCGGATGTACCATATTTCTGCAAAATCGGGCCGAAGCCCGCCATTTCTCTGATATACTTCCGCCGCAATTCATTAGTTTGGCTTTGGTCAGCTAAAGGAACTTCCAACTTCCCTTTCGCCACGATTGCTTTAAGCTTCTTTGACCCCATAACTGCGCCGACACCAGACCTGCCGGCCGCGCGCCCCTTATCGTTCATCACGCATGATATCAATGATAGCTTTTCGCCAGAAGGGCCAATACAAAGTAGGCGAACATCTGAACCGTGTTCAGCTTTGAGCATATCATCCGTTTCATTGGAATCCTTGCCCCAGAGCTTGCTTGCATCTCTCAACTCCGCTTTGCCTTCATTGATAAACAGATAAACGGGTTTTTCGGATATGCCGCTGAAAAAAACACCATCGTAGCCAGCAAACTTCAACGCCGGTCCGAAGTAGCCACCGGAGTTGGCATCGCCCCATCCACCTGTCAACGGCGATTTGCACACGACAACATAACGCGAACCTATCAACGCGGGTGTGCCAGTTAGTGGACCAGTAAGAACTCCCAAAATATTTTCAGGACCCATTGGGTCAACGCCCGGCTTCATACGGTCATAGAGAATCTTCGCTCCTAATCCGTAACCGCCGAGAAACTTCTGACAATCTTCTTCTTGTAAAGCTTCCTCTTCGAGTTTACCGTTGGTAAGGTCTACGAAGAGCAACTTTCCCATGTAACCTCCAGCCATAATTTAATCCTTTCTTGAAATTAGATTTGTAACCAATATAGGTTGGTTTATATGATACAAAAATTTGTTGAAACTGTCAAGTTTTTAATGCTCAATTTGTACTCCCAAAAGTTGCGAAAAGCTGTTGAATAATCAGTTTACAGATGTTATACTTTATTCAAACTTTCCGCTGGTTATTCATTCTGTATATGGAGACAAAAATTTCATGGAAAAATCAATCGAACAAAAAATGCAGGAAGTGAAGGAAAAAGCGTTGGTTTGCACCGATTGTCAACTTGCTGAAACGCGCACGCAAGTAGTGTTTGGCGAAGGTAATCCGCAAGCACGGTTAGTTTTGGTCGGAGAGGGACCAGGCGATGAAGAGGATAAATCAGGGCGTCCTTTCGTAGGCCGCGCCGGGCGTTTATTAGAAGAGGTACTGGAGAAAGTTCAGCTTCAACGTAAAGATTTATGGATTTCCAATGTTCTCAAATGCCGCGCGTGTATCATTGAGGAGGGAAGCGCTCGCAATCGGCCACCGCGTGTAGAAGAAGTAAAAGCCTGCCGCAAATGGTTAGACGCTGAATTAAATCTCATAAAACCATCAGTGATTGTCTGCGTCGGGGCACCGGCTGCAAATCTGTTGATTCATAAAAATTTTAAGATGACTGAGGAGCGCGGGCAGTGGTTCACTGATTCACCATACGCGCCATCGGTGATAGCAGTATTGCATCCGGCATACATTTTACGTCAGCATGGTGAGGAATATAAACAGATGCGACAACTTTTAATTGATGACCTGATTGAGGCAAAGAAGAAATCTGCTGCAACACAAGAAAGACAACAGTTGACATTGTTCTGAAGAATTACATTTAGACTTCCGAAGTCTCGAAGACTTCTTTGTGTGCGTTGGACTCGTCCATGCAGATAATGAGGCTCAAATCCGGACTGGCCGAGCACAAGGCACACGTCATCGGAAGTCTGGTGGATGCATATAAAAATTTTAATTGACACAAGAGCAAAAAATTGATAAAATAAAAAATAAAGGAGTGATACAATATGCTCGTATGTTATGACCCTTATGTTGGAACGCTTGGGAGGTTCTCACGCGCGGAAATAATTGAATTAGTCGCTAAGTCAGGATACGAGGGCATAAATTTGCCCATCCGTGAGCCGTTTATAGATGGACAAGATGAATCCCAAATTAAAGCCACGGAGAAACTGCTCGCAAAACATCAATTAGTCGCACCCTCCGTAGGCTTTGGCAGCCACATTGTGACGACGCCTACGATGAGAAAAGAGACGATAGAACATTTCGCCATAGTGCTGAATATCGCTAAGCGATTCAAAGCGGGGATAATCGGCATCTGGCCGAATATGCCGAAAGATTCTTCAGTGGAAACAGCGCGAAAAACTTTAGCGGCGAATTTATTGGAAATGCTGCCGCAGACCGAAGAAGCCGGGATAGTTATTGCACTGGAATTTGAGAAAGGCTGTCCATTGGATAACTATCGCGAAGGCATTGAATTCATTAACACAACCGATACCCGACTCCGATTGACGTGTGATACATACCATCTATTCAATGACAAAGCCGACCCATATCAATCTGTCCTGGCGATGGGGAAACTGCTTGGTGACGTACACATCTCAGGTAGTCATCGTGGTGAACCGGGAACCGATGAATTCGATTTTAAAGTGTTCATGAAAGGGTTGCAGGAGATTAATTACAATGGACCGCTCACTTTGCAATACCACCTGAAAGACGTGGAAAGCATGGCGAGAAGTTGCGAATTTACAAAACGTCTTCTTTACAAATGAGAAAAAGTAAATTATCGTTACGGAAACATATACATAAAATAACGCGACGGAATGTTTATGAAGCTACAGTTCGTGAGCGTCTGAAGGAGAGCCGGGCTTTACAAGATGCGGGACGCTATATTGGTGGATATGTTATCGAATGCTATCTCAAAATGCTTATTTGGTCGCGATATGATTTTGAACCTCTGGAGGATTTTGAGGAGGCGATTGAAAAAAAGACCGGACGGCACCCTCAACTTTCCTCTGCGAGAGGACGCCAACTCGAAGTTTTGTTGGACTATAGTGGGTTAAAAGATGTCATGCGCGCCGAGAAAGAAGTTTATCATGCGTTCCGAATAGTAAATGAATGGACTGAAGCTTTGCGTTATTATGATGGTAATGGAACCGCCGAACAGTGTAACCCATTTTTAAAGGCTCTAGAAATAGTTTACTTATTCCTCTTATTTCTTTTGATTAAACTTTTCTTTCTTCATACGACTTTTTCAGTTAGCGTCTAATCCTTTGTTAACCGCAGAGTTCGCGGAGGAGGCGCGGAGAACGCAGAGGCTTTTCTCTGACTCTTTTTCGCCGCGTGCTCTGAGTTCAGCCGTTTAGAAGCTAAACCGCCGCCCTCCCTGTGTTCTCTGCGGTTGAATCTGCTCTTAAAGACGCACTATCTTCTGATAACTGAAAAACTCGTGTTCTTAAAGAAAAGTTTGGTTACAACTGGTTGCTTGCCAAATCGATGTAGGAGGAACTTCAATGGATTTACGAATTAGAAGCATTAAAGAGCTCCTGAAAGACAAATTTGCCGGGAACTACCCAGGTACTATAGTTCAAGTTGGCAGCGGTTCTGGGGATAATATCCACGTGCGGATTATTTCACCGCATTTTGAAGCAATGCCACGCTCTAAGCATGATGACGAAATATGGGGTATTTTGGAAGAGTTACCAGAAGAGTATGTACTACACATCTCGCTTTGTATATTATTGAGTCCCAGCGAGGCGCCACCATAAGCCGAAGGCGTTGGTGAGCGAAGCGAACAGTTTGAGTATATCTATCAAGAGGTGGCATGAATATAATTGACCTCAATCTTTTCCGATTTAAAGCTAACAATCTTATAAAAATTATTAACACTATATAACTCAAGTAGCAAATTAGGAGGTGAATCACTATGAAATTCACGTTGACGCTGATTTTCTTATTTCTACTTTTGATTGCTTTTCTTGGGTGTGCCAGAACATATCAATCTATTACCGCTGAGACACTTACCTCAGGCCAGCGAGTGTCTATATCTGGTGTTCCCCAAAAGCCTGAATTTCTGGATTTTGTCCCCCCGGCACCGGCTCACGAGGGATATTGGCATGTTAAGGTTAATGGCGTGGATTTCATTGGGTACATAAACTTTGAGAATGTACCTCGCATTCGAGCTATCCGGATGATGGCGGACAACGCTCGTGAAAAAAATCAAAAAGTCACAGTCGCGGGTAAAGCAAGAGAAGGATTCGTTGAATTGGAAATGTTCAATGGCATCAGAATAGATACGCCATGGTATAAGAAGGGTAATCCACATTATTCGTACAGATACTATTATCAATGGTATCCTTTCGCTTATGAACCTAATGAAAGAGCGACGAAGAATTGAGGCGTATATTTATCAACTTAATCCGAAACCAGGCGGGAAAATAACCGAGAAGCACATGGCAAAAAAGTAAAACTGACAACGTGAAACCGAGATTGTTCTCCTCGTTTTCACGCTGTCCCGTTTTCTGTTATTTGATTTGTGAACTCACGCTGTGAAATGAACTTCGAAATCATCAGCGAAATAACCGAGATAGAAATCATTGCTGTCGGTAGTGGAATCCGAGATATTGCACGTTTGCGCAAACAATATGGTCAGGGACGTTGGCGCAAGCTAAAAGGAATTGCCATTCTACGCCTTGCCAATGGTAGGATACGACGTGCTGAAATTCATTGGTACGAGGCGCATGGTATAGGTAAAAAGGAAATTAAACGTAAGCGTTATTTGGATTAGAATTATGACACAACATAAAAAAGTTTCACCATTTGCTATTTGTGTTGACAATTCAGAATATCCAGTATCCTTAGAGCTACATAAGATTTATTATGTGATACCTGATGAGGATGCCTCCTTGGATGGAGATTTACGCATTATTGACGAAAGTGGCGAAGACTATCTTTATCCTGCTAATTACTTTATCCTGATTGAATTACCACATGATACAGAGCGTATGTTAAGAGATTCGTTCTCGCGGAGTATTCAACAGGTCACGGCACAATCAATAGGGCGTTGTGCAGATGAATTGTGATGAGCACACATTCCTTAATACTGGAGGCAAATGATTGCCGAAAACGAAAATTTATAGGGAGGAAGGATAACGTGTCCCAAAAACCTGTAAGATTAGCAATAATCGGTTGTGGTGGGATAGCTAATGCGCATTTGCGCGGCTATCAGACTTTGATAGAAAAAGGCGTTGATACCTTCAGCATAGATGCAACATGCGATGTGAGAAAGACAAGCGCGGTGGATTTCTCAAATAAAATCGCCGCATTTCAAGGCTCTGCACCGCGGGTATATGCCGATGTCGAAGAGATGCTCAAAGCGGAAAAACTGAATGCCGCTGATATCTGCACCTCTCATTCGCATCATCATATCACCGCGATTCCGTGTCTGGAATCTGGCGTGAATATTATGACCGAAAAGCCTTTCGGCATCACGATTAAAGCCAGCAAAAAAATGATAGCAGTAGCGGAACAGCATGGCTTAATCACTGCAACAGCGGAAAATTGCCGCAGATATCCCGGCCAGCGCGCGGTTAGATGGGCATTGAATGAAGGCAATTTGATTGGCAAACCGCGCATATTCTTCGCACAATCCGCCGGTTGGAATGACCCGGCAAAGGTCGGCGGCTGGCATTGGCGCTTAGATAAACTGCTAAGTGGAGGCGGTATGGTCATGGACAGCGGCGCACACATGATGGACACAATCCGGTATTTCTTTGGCGATGTCGAGAAAGTCTACGCCGAAGTACGACAAATCGATAAACGTATGACCAACCACAAAGAGAAAGGTATAATTCCCGATTGTCACGAAGATACCTGGGTTGCCGTCATCACCTTTAAAAGCGGCGTCATCGGCACCTGGAGTTGGACTAAAGCCGCGCCAGTGCATAGTTTCCTTAATGTCGCATTTTACGGCAACGAAGGTGTCATTAGAGACCGCGGCGATGTGTTCCATCCATTTGTCTTCCAGGAAGGCGGAGACATGGAAAAGTTAGACGGCACAAAAATGACAATTAAGGAATTGAAGGCAGCTTACATGGCAACCCTCAGCGGAGCAGAAAAAGAACGTTTGTTCCCCTTTGGCATCGAAGATGGATTTACGTTGGAAGTTTATGATTTCATCAACGCGGTCAAAGACAAACGTTCTCCTGAAGTAGATGGTGAAACGGGTTTACTTGCGAAAGCCAACTCGATTGCCATCTACGAATCCGGCTACTGCGGCGAAGCTGTCCGGATTGCCGATGTCCTCAGCGGCAAAGTGAATGCTTATCAGAGAGAAATTGATGAGTATTGGGGATTGTAAACCAGGTATGTGGATGAGTGAGGCGGTGTTTTCGCTTATCCCATAAGGCGCCTTTTGGCAGCGGTAAAGACAGGAAAGAACGAAGGTCATTTTCCTTTCCTGACTGGAGATATGGACCTATCAGTTCACCGGGGTTCAAGTTCAACCGGATCTGAGTTTTGAGCGAGGAACGGGTATTTTTTTCCCTGCGACCACCACAACCTTGCCAGATGACAGCCCGAACATCTGGTAACGTAATCGTGCTGCTATCCTGGATGTAGACAGCAGCAAAACGATGCAATACAGGAATGGCAACTGGCTTTTCAGCAATTACGGTTGCAACTGCTGCTTCAAGAACCTTAAGAATAAAGTTAGCACAGACAGAGGTGAAACGCTTATCTAAACCTTGTGGCGTGATTGATAGACCCAATGTCGCGGCGGTCTGAGTTAAGTCTTCCAGAGTCGCTTTAGGATGACTTAGCCAGCCAAAGACCAAGGTCTGGACAAAAACGCTTCCTGTAAATTTCCGTAACCGTTGTATAACGCCAGTATTAAAAGCGATTATCTCAGCCGCGCAACTTAAAATTGCTTGCATTCCTTGTGCCACTTGTGATATAATGTTCATGGGAAAATCTCCTTTTGGGTAATAATTTGACGTTACATTATTATACCAGATTATTATACCAGGGAGGAAGAAGCCAAAGAGATAGTCCGAAAGTGGTTCCCAGTGTTGTTGAAGGAGGACATCGCTTTCCGCGAGGAGGTGATGAATCAACTGACGGGTGTGTTAGCGACTAAAGATGACATTGCTCGGATACTAAGCAAGCTGGAAGAGAATTCTCAAATCCTGGAAGAGCACTCTCAGATTCTACAGGAGCACTCCCGGATTTTACAAGAGCATTCTGAGACATTGAAACGGTTTGGGCAAATACTGGATAAGCATACAAAAACGCTGGATGAACATACAAAGAGTATAAACAAGTTTGACCGCACCCTCTCTGCCGTGGGGGCCAGATGGGGGATTTCATCTGAAGAATCATTTCGTGGGGCGATGAGAGGTGTGCTTGAGGATTTAGGTTATCAGGTGAGGAAGTGGCGCATAAGGGACGAAGATGGTAGAGTTTATGGACATCCTACTATGGTAGAGGCGGATATACTCATAGTCAACGGTCAGTGTATTCTGATGGAGATTAAGTCCAGCGTTTCAACGGGTGATGTGGGTGCATTTGCGAGAATCAGTCAGCTTTATGAGGCTAAGGAAGGGACGAAACCTCGGTTGGTAATGGTGTCTCTCTTTATAAATGCCAGAGCGCAAGTTCTTGGGGAGCAGATGGGTATGGAGTTATATACCAGTCCCGAGGAAGTCGTGGAGTAGGCATAGGAAAAATAATAATCTGGACTTAGGAAACGCAACAAAAACAGGAGAAATAAAACGTAATGAGTAATGAGTAATAAGAAATTACGTTTTACGTTCCCCTTACCAAAGGTCCCGCGAAGCGGGATTCCGCAAAGCGGAAGGGGCAGGGGGGGGTTGCGTTTAGTTATATGAGAAAAAGCAACCATAAACCAGTATTAGCCGTAAGGTATGATACAACACGTTTTAGGCTTCACATGGAGTTACGAGGTATTTAGATGATTGATGATTGAAAAACAATCAACAAGCGACAGTCAAAATGGAAAACAACAACACTTCCTCCCTCCGTTTTATGTTCGCCGGTCTGTTCGTAGGCGTTGTTTTGATAGTGATAAACTGCTACTGGATTGTATCAACAGAAAACCGCGTCGTCTGGGAGTTGACCGATTTTTCCATCTTTCCCACTGTTCTCTTTACACTCTTTGCCATTGCGGCAATCAATCTTTTCCTGAACCGGTTTCTGAAAAGTTCTTCGTTGAGTCAGGCAGAATTGGCGACAACTTACATCATGATATCCATCGCGACGGCTTTAGCGGGGCATGACATCATACGCCAGTTGGTGCCGTTGATAGGCAATGCCTTCTGGTACGCGACGCCGGAAAACGAATGGGAAGACCTTTTTTTCCGCTATATCCCGCGCTGGTTGACGGTGGATGATAAGCGCATTCTCGAAGGCTACTTTGAAGGAGGAACGACTTTCTGGCAAGAGAAATACATGCAAGCCTGGTTCGTTCCGATACTTGCGTGGTCTGGTTTTGTAATCGTGGTGCTGTTTGTGATGCTCTGCATCAATATTATCGTCAGAAAACAGTGGATTGAACATGAGAAGCTGAGTTATCCGATTACCGTCCTACCTTTAGAAGTCGTCAGCAACACATCCAGTCTTTTGTCAAACAGATTGATGTGGATTGGATTTGGAATAGCCTTTGGCATTGAAATATTAGCAGGTGTGCATTTTCTTTATCCTTCGATTCCTTACCTAAATCTCAAGTATGAACTCGGTCAGTTGTTCACCGAGAAGCCATGGAACGCCATCGGTTGGCTGCCGATAAATATTTACGCCTTTGCCGTAGGATTTGGGTATCTGATGCCGTTGGATTTGTCTCTTTCGTTGTGGGTCTTTTACCTGTTTTGGAAATTGCAACTTGTTTTTTTCAGCGTAGTGGGCTGGAAAACAGTGGGCGGTTATCAGGGCGAACAACGCGCCGGCGCATGGATAGGCATCGGCGTTCTGGCTTTGTGGACGAGCCGAAAGCACATCAAGCAGGTGTTGTTTAGCGTCTTTGCAAAACGCCCTGTCGAACCGTTGTCGAAGATGGCTTTAGCCGGTCTCATTATTGGAATGATACTCATCGTTGTCTTCTGGTCTCATGCCGGATTAGACTATTGGGTAACGTTGCTGTATTTCGGTATCTACTTTGTCATCTGCATTGCCATGACCAGAATGCGGGCGGAATTGGGACCGCCGACGCATGAACTCCATAGCATACATCCAGATGCAATCATGGTCATGTTTATGGGCTCCGGAAAATTGGGGGCTCTTAACTTGACGAATACAACGCTTCTATCGTGGCTTGCTTATGGCTATCGTTGTCATCCCATGCCGCATCAGTTGGAAGGGTTTAAGATTGGTTCTGCGTTAAAAATGAGCGACAAGCGATTAGTTGCCGCTATGATATTAGCGATAATTGTCGGGACGATTACCGCCATTATGGCTCATGTCGTTCTCTATCATAAATATCTGTTTGCCCGCTGGGGCGTCGGCGAATTTTATCGTTTGCAAAGTTGGATAGCCTATCCCGTCAGCGCAGATGTGCCCGCACTACAGCAGATGGGATTTGGGTTTCTCCTGGCGGCGTTGTTCATGATACTGAAACGGCGTTTCTTTTGGTGGCCATTATATCCAGTGGGATATGCCGTTGGGAATGGTTGGGCTATCAGTTGGATGTGGTTTTCCCTCTCTCTTGGCTGGTTATCCAAAAGAATTATCCTTTCCGAAGGCGGTTTGAGAGCTCATCGGCGCGCTATGCCGCTTTTCTTCGGTTTCATATTAGGGCAATTTCTCGCCGGTAGCCTATGGAGTATCATCGGCATCGTGCTGACAAAACAGGTCTATACGCTATTTCCATGAGCGCGTAGCAAGCCTCTGTTACTCCGGAGTGGCGAGATTTATCTCGCGTAAATCTGAATGTAATTTCTGCATTTCTCGATTTTTTCTTGTCATATTCCGAAATATATGCTATACTCTTATTCAACTAAAAATTTCTATTTATCATTTAATTTGTGCCTGATGATTGATACAATTATCAATCACCACGTGAGAACAGGACGTTTATCACTCAACACCCTATAAATCTTTGAACCTTCGTTCAGGGGTGAACAACAACAAAATTTTTTTAGGAGGGAGCGGAATTGACTAATTATAGTTTTACCTTAATCAAAAGAAACACTAAGGAATTTATTTATTCCTTCATATTGCTCTTGCTCTGGTTACTAATTTTAGCTATTCAGCCTTTAAGCCTTCAATCAGTGATGGCGGCGCAAGTTGACCTCTCCCAGAAGGCGGTTGAGATTAGGGAGCAAATTGATATCGGCAGTATGCGCCGAGATATTGCGCGTCTGACTTCCTTAACGACCAGAGTTACGGGCTATGAAGAGGCCGAGGATGCCAGTAAGTACATATTTGACCGCTTTGTTGAGATTGGTTTGCAAGAGGTGGATAGTCGTGAATTTGAGATTACTGTTCCCATAGACGAAGGCGGTATATTAACAGTGCTTGATAAAGATGGAAAAGAGCTGAAATCCTATAAGGTTAATTCCATCTGGCCTAATTTGGTTCGGACCTCTTTCATCGCTGATGGTGTGAAGCATAAGGTTTTAGAAGGTGAAACGTTGGAAAAAATAGCCACTGCCTATAGGGTGGACGTTGTGAGTATCTTAAATGACCCGCGCAACCTTTTCCTGCTGAAACAGCAAAACGATGGTAGAGACAATGATGGGGATGGAGAAAGTGATGAAGCCGGCGAAATCGCGCTTGTTCCAGGAAATAAACTGTTCATTCCTACAGGTGGATTGGAAGGTCCAGTGTTTTATTGCGGTTCAGGTGAACTCAGCGATTTTAACGGTAAAGACATCGGTGGCTTTTGGTACCAGGTACAACCCAATGATACCTTAGAAAGCGTTGCCTATCGGTATCGCATTGGGTCTTCAAGTATCATGGATGATGTGTTAAATGCGCATCTCTTGCGCACGGATGATACTATTGATAACGATGAAGATGGTGAAGTCGATGAAGAAGGTGAGATGGCGCCGTTCAGTGAAATAGTGGCCTGGGATAAAGATGGGTTGGATAACGATAACGATGGCATTATTGATGAAATAGCCGGCGACAATACCGACGGCATTGATAATGATAAAGATAACGTAATGGATGAACCGGATGAATTCGTCGAGGCTTCTGAATCTGAGATCTTCGTGCCCAGAGGCAGTATTGCCTTGATTCATTTTGAAAATAGCGGTACAAAATGGATTAACGCGACCATGCTTGGCGCCACGGTGGTAATCTTCATTGAACCTGAACCTTCAGATACCATCCGCGGCGAAGCAGAGAACAAATTTCTCACTGTCCCGGCGAATATCCCGAGATTCTGGATAAGCCGAAAGGATGCAGAGGAATTAAGGGAAATGCTCGGTGAGAAAGGGCAAGAGGGCAAGGAGGCAAGAGGGCAAGAGGCAGAAGACCACTCACCACTCACCACTCACCACTCGGAATTGATGGTTAGAATCACTTCGAAGATGACCTGGCAAAAGCGCATTGGTCAGAATATCCGCGGCTTCCTCGAAGGCAATGACCCGCAATTAAAAAGTGAACTCGTCATTATCGAGGCGTATTACGATTCGATGTCAGTGGTTCCCGCGCTCTCACCAGGCGCTGACCCGACCGGTGGAATCGCGACGTTGTTGGAGTTAGCCCGACTCTTTTCAAAAGAGGAGTTCCGTCCAGCGCGTTCTCTCCTATTTTTAGCCACCAGTGGGCATTTCCAGGGACTTGCAGGAATGCGCGAATTCATGGAAGGGATTAGTCAGGACTCGGTAAGATATATGCAAGACCTCCGACGCGATATCCAACGTGACCTGTTTGAATTTCAAGAGCTGTCAAGGAAAATCGTTTTAGCCATTGATAGAGGCTATCTCGTCGACCTTCCGCCGTTTTTCTTCGACCGCGTTGATGACATCTCCAGAAATTTGGATTCCCTGTCCGCCACTCTTTCCGACTTAGAAAGCACTCGCAATAACATTGATTGGCTGAAAGATATTAGACGGGATGAAACTGAAAAGCGCAAGCAGAAAGGAGAAACTATCAAAAAGCGTGAGAAGGAACGCTTTACTCCTGAAGAACAGGAGCGTTTGAATGCCAACCTCGCTAAATATAAAAAGGACGCGCTTCAAACCACGAACTTCCTCACAGAAATCGTGGACCAAATGGCAATTCTTCAAGACTATGCTCTCAGTGAATCCCGCAAAGCGGAAAAAGAATTGGTTGAAAATATCGCTTTGCCGATGGCGCGCTTAGACACCTGGGCGGTAGAACAACTTATTGCTTCCTTGAACAAGGGAGACATTGGCGCGGCGTATTCGCGCGAATATGAAAGTTCGCCGTTTCAGCCTATACAGTCGGAAGGCGGAAGGCGGTATGAACTGTCCGTTAGAAAGGAACTGAAACCCAACGAACAATGGGTTTCGGATGATTTAAGGAAACTTTCTGAGGTTTTCCAGGATTGGGAGATTTCAGATAAACGTAAGTTCACGCTGCAATATTCACAGGAGAAACTACTTGACCGGCATCTAAACCTTAGAGAAATGGAACGCGTTCAAAAAGCGCGCGAAACGTTGGCGAAGGCTCAACAAAGTCTTGATGAAGCAGTAAAAGATGAACAACAACTATTGAAAAAAGCTTATGATGCATATCAAGCCAGGGCACAAAATGTCGAAGCTGATGCGCAGAAGATTCTTGCGGCTCTGGAACAGTTGGAGAAAAATCCCCGCAGTGAGGAAAAAATTGAGACTATTTTGGTATATTATCTAAGCTCAGATGACCTGCAAAAGTTAAAGGATGCGAGAAGAAAGTTGCTGAGTGAGGATAAAGGTGTTGAGATTTTAGAGCATGAACAGATGAATATCATCAACGTTGCTTTCAGAAATGCTCAGCGCGAAGGCGAGCGCCTAAGTCGACTTAACCAGAATGCGGGTAATCTGAATCGTGAGTACATCAACGAAGAGAAGTTGGCTTTAAAACACTACCTTAATGATGATGAACTTAATCGTGCTATCGTGGCGCGCGCCCAACTGTTTGCGAAATTTGATGAAGACCGCCTCCTGGCGTCCGTCCGCTCACGAGCTAAGAATGATATCGCTGACCTACAAAGCTTCCTTAATGTGATAGATACTCTGGAAACCAGCTTGAATGACGAGCAAAAACAGTTGCTCAAAGATAATTTAACGACTCTGCGCAACTCGCGGCTGCGGAATATTCACACACGGCTGGAAAAGATGTCCCGCTTCAATAGAGAAGAGATGAGCAAGAAAATTAAAACCGCTTCTCAAGCCATTAAGTTGCAAAGTGATTTAGACCACTATTATACTTCTTTATTCATCTCTATTGACCTCTCAACCCAAAGCTACGAGTTTGGCGTCTTCAATAAGGGCTGGTTCTATGACCAACAACCAGATTTCACCCTGCGTCGTGAGTTTGCCCCCATCGGCAACCAATTAGCCGAGTATGCGGATAATGCGGATTTTGGCAAACGCATTAAGGATTTATGGACCTATACGGATGACCAGCTGCGCCAGGCAGTCCTGGCCAATCAATGGACCATCGCTGCCAACATGGAGACCTTCCAGCGTATTGAGGGTAAAACGCTGGAAACTTTAGTGACGGATTATTACGATACCCTCGTTGGTCTAAGCGGCGTCAGTCGGCTGATGAAACTCCAGTTTGAACAGATGAAAGATAAAGGCGAACCCTCCAAAGATATGCTCAAGGATATGGATTATATCCGCAAGGAGGTCGAACGGTTCATCCGCAATGATATTCGCACCGCCAGAAAAGACCGTAAAAGCCAGATGCGCTTGTTCACTAAATTAGACGCTATGTTAGCTTTGCGCGATGAACAGCCAGAAGAGCTAACTGATGAAGAGGTTGATGACATCAAAACCTTAATTGCACTAGCCGGTCTGGGTGGCACAACGAACTTCGTTAATGCTATCAGCGCTACCGGCGGCAAAACCTGGCAGACCTATATTCCCGGCAAAATCGCCTTCGATAGTGAAGTGGCTACTCTATCTGGAATGACCGGTATTGCTTTTGCGACGATTAATGATGCCAGAGTTTTGGTTGATACACCCTTGGATACGTTTAACAAAATCAATTTTCCTAATTTAGAAGCTCAAGCAAAAACTTTAGCCTCCATATTGATTCAAGCTTTAACTGACGCTCAAATGCCGACGGCGGCGCGGGTGGGAAATTTTTATTGCAACCTCTACGGCGATGTGGTGGAATTTGATGCCAAAGAAAGCGCTATCCCTGAAAAACCCATCCAAAATCCCCTTTTGGCGATTAGAAGCAGGCATAAAACCTTGATGGGCGTCAGAGGTGACCTGGTCGTCTCAGGTGACACCAAAGGCAATTTTGAGATGGCTGGATTGGCAATGGAATGGCGGGCGACCTATCGGCCAGGAGGGCTACAGGAGGTTGAAGCTTACATCCTGGATAAGGATTCTGGCGATATCGTTTATGCTCCTGACCGGGGCGGCTATGGCGCCAAGATGTTCCCAAACCTTATCCCAATTAACACCAGGAGAAGAGGCTGCCGCATAGTCTTATTTCCGTGCGTGTCAACTACTATTTACGACCTGGTGGACCAACGCTATCTGAGAACGCTACGCGAACTCAGTGTCTATGACGCGAAAACCGATGGCGAACCGCAGAAGTACGGCTTTTCCAAACCCTGGTTCCAGGAGGGGGTTTCAGCCGTTGAACCCCTGGCGTTGGTGTACTCAGAACCAGGCGCGAGAATTAAACTTGGCATGTCTTATGGGCTGCTCGGCAAGCGTTTGCTGCTCATCAAAGCGACCAAGCTGGGCGTGAAAAATCCCACGTTGTATACCGGTGAAGGTTTCGTGGTTAGAGAAAACGGCTCCATTCGCTTGACACCTTACGTTGTGGTGCGCGATATGTGGTATTTAGATGAAAATCGCTCCAATATGTACAAAGGCTTCGGCATCTCCTCTAACCGCTTAGACCAACTCCATAACTACGCGTGGGAACAACTGTTAGCTTCCAAGAAGGAACTGGTGCAGAAAAATTATAGTCAGGCGATGAAATTGGCGCGCGCTTCATGGGGATTTGAGTCGCGTGCCTATCCTGACGTCAAGGATACCGGTAACGATGTCGTCAAAGGCGTGATGTTCTATTTAGCCATTTTGATGCCGTTCGCCTATTTCCTGGAACGATTGCTGTTCTCCTTCCCCTCGATTCATAAACAAATTGGCGCTACCGCCTTAATCTTTATGTTAATCTTCGTACTGCTCTCACAAATCCATCCGGCCTTCAAAATCACCTTTACGCCGGTTATCATCCTGCTCGCCTTCGTGGTCTTAGCTCTGACGGGAATTGTCATCTCGATTATTGTGAGTAAATTTGAAGAAGAGTTGGATAAGATGAAGCGTGAAACGTCAAAGGTTTACAAAGCTGATGTCGGCCGTCTGTCAGCCTCTGCCGCGGCCTTCTCATTAGGCGTGAATAACATGCGAAAAAGGAAAGGCAGAACTATTCTCACGTGTGCAACGCTGGTAATCCTGACGTTCACCGTCATTTCATTTACTTCTGTCCGAACCTTTATGCGTCCCAATCGTACGCATCTGCCCTCGGTTCAGCCGCGTTACACCGGCTTTTTAATTCGCGACCAATACTGGCGTCCGTTAGAAGAACCGGTTCTTAATTCGATTATGAATGACTTACGCGAAACCACGGTTACCACCAAAGAAGGCAAAAATATCAAAGTTCATAACACCATTGCGCCTAGAGCCTGGTATCAGTCGAGTGGGCTTGGCAATCAATCATTCGTGACGCTTTTCCGGGAAATGCCTATTTCGGGCGAGAAGAAAGAATATACCGTAAATATGCTTGTGGGGATGAGCGCCGATGAGCCGAATGCCACCGGCATAGATAAATATCTGCGGTATGGCCGATGGTTTAAGCCGGATGAAACCTACGTCTGCGTCCTGACAAACGGCGTTGCCAATTCACTGTCAATTGGAGAAGCTGATGTTGGCACAGTTACCGTCAAAATTTACGGCGCGGACTTCACCGTCGTTGGCGTGTTGGGAATCGGTTTCAAAGACCTCAAGGATAATGATGGCGAAGAATTGACGCCGGTCGATTATCAAATCATGCAGCAACAACGGGCGAGAGGCTTGCAAGGCGATGAAACGTTAGAAGGCGAACTGCAGAAATATCTCCATCTGACCCCTGATAGTGTGGCGATTTTGCCTTATGAGGTGGTGATGAATCAAGGCGGTGACCTCAAATCGGTTGCGGTCAACATGAAAGAGGGGCAAGAGAGGAAAGCGGAAGGCGGAAGGCGAAAGGCGGAAGTGAAGGAAGAAGGAATAAGTTTTTCTTTACTTCCGACTTCCGACCTCCCACTTCCCACTTCCGGATTGTCCGCCTCAGAAAAGCTCGATTTAATCATGGGCCCGCTGATGAACCGCATAGCCTTAGACTTCTTTGTGGGTAAAGGTAGAGATGTGTTTCTTTACAGTTCTATCGGTATGACCTCTTTTAGTGGAATGAGCAATCTCTTTATTCCCATTCTTATAGCCGCCCTCATCGTGCTCAATACCATGCTGGGCGCGGTCTATGAGCGTGTGCGAGAGATTTCAATCTATAGCTCTGTTGGACTTGCCCCGGTGCATATCGCCTTCCTGTTTATCGCGGAAGCTTGTGTCTACGCCATCATCGGCGCGGTGTTTGGCTATCTGCTTGGGCAAACGACAGCCTGGGCTTTGGTGAAATGGGAACTACTCGGTGGGTTGACCTTGAACTACTCCTCCATGTCAACCGTGACTTCGACCATTATAGTTATGTTTGTGGTGTTAGGCTCAACTATCTATCCCGCGATCAAAGCCTCGCGCATGGCAGTGCCCGACATCGAACGCAAGTGGAAACTGCCTGAACCCGAAGGCGACGAGTGGCATTTCGATTTACCTTTCACCGTACTTGGCGAGGAAGCCTTGGGACTCAATATCTTCATGCGCGATTACTTCGAGGCACATGCAGATGAGTCAGCGAGTGACTTCTATACCGACCAGGTTACCTTCAGCCGGAAGCAATTAGAAGATGGCGGTGAAGAATATAGCACCAGCATGATGGTCTGGTTAGCGCCTTATGATTTGGGCGTCAGTCAACAGATTAATCTAATCATTGCTCCCGTTGGCGGAGAAGAAGAAGACCTATACCGAATTTACCTCAATGTACACCGGGAAAGCGGGGAAATCGCTTCCTGGAAACGCGTCAACCGACGCTTCCTTAACCTGCTGCGCAAACAGTTGCTTATATGGCGAACTTTCAACGTTGAAGTCCGAGGTGAATTCCATGAACGCGGAAGACAGGAAATACAAGAAGGAACAACCCAGATGCAACTACAACCAGCTTAGTCGGAATTCGGAAGTAATAGAAGGTTAATGATATAGCCGTTGCTTATCTAATCTCGCTGAAATGAAAGCGTAATTAGAAAGCAACGGCTATACTCGTATTTACGAGGAGTTGTTTAGATGATATTAGAAACGATAAATAGCCCAGAAGATTTGAAACGACTAACTCTATCGGAACTAAACCAACTGGCGAAAGAGATTCGCACATATATTCTCAATGTATTGTCGCAGAGTGCAGGACATTTTGCGTCGAACCTGGGGACTATTGAATTAACAATTGCTTTGCATCGAGTGTTTGATGCGCCTAAAGATAAAATTATCTGGGATGTGGGACACCAGGCTTACGCGCATAAAATTCTGACCGGGCGTCGAGAACAATTTCCAACGATACGTCAATACGGTGGATTGTGCGGCTTTCCAAGCCGTTTTGAAAGTGAGTACGATGTTTTTGGCGGGGGACATGCCAGTACGTCTATAGCTGCCGCTTTGGGGATGGCAATAGCCAGAGACCTACGGAAGGCGGAAGGCGAAAGGCGGAAGGTGGAAGTAAAAAGCAATAATTCCGAATTCCGAGTTGTGGCGGTCATCGGCGATGGCGGTATGACCGGCGGTATGGCTTATGAAACACTCAACGCCGCTGGAGATATGAAAAAAGACATTATCGTTGTGTTGAATGACAATCAGATGTCAATCTCTCCAACAGTAGGAGCATTCTCAAAATACTTCAATAAAATCCGCACGCATCCCGCTTACAATTTGCTCCGTGGCGGCACACGGGAATTAATCAGCATGATTTCTCGCGATGCGACTGAAATGGCACATAGAATCGATAGTCTCATCAGCGGCGGACCACTATTTAGAGAATTGGGATTTCGTTACTTTGGCCCTATTGATGGACATGATATCGAAATTATGTTAGAGATTTTCGAGGGAGTAAAGACATTAAGAACGCCGGTTTTGATTCATGTCATTACCCAAAAAGGCAAAGGTTATAGATTTGCGGAAGAGAATCCTGAAAAATATCACGGTGTCAGCGGTGGATTCGACCCTACCACAGGAAAATCATTGAAAGCAAAATCTGAAACGCCAACTTATAGCACGGTCTTCGGCGATACATTGATTAAGCTTGCCAAAGAAAATCCGAAAATTATAGCTATCACAGCAGCAATGTGCGATGGTACGGGGTTGGATAAGTTCAAAAATATATTTCCCGCCAGATACTTTGACGTGGGAATCGCTGAACAATGCGCTGTTACAATGGCGGCAGGGATAGCGGCGCAGGGCATGAAACCAGTGGTTGCCATCTATTCAACCTTTCTCCAACGCGCTTATGACCAGATAGTACATGATGTATGCCTTCAGAATCTTCCCGTAGTATTTGCTTTAGACCGTGGCGGGTTAGTCGGCGCTGATGGCCCTACCCATCACGGCGCATTCGATTTCTGTTATCTGAGACATATTCCCAACATCGTCGTCATGGCTCCAAAAGATGAAAATGAACTTCAACAGATGGTGAAAACCGCCATCGAAGACAACGATGGGCCAATTGCCTTTCGTTATCCACGTGGCAGCGGCGAAGGCGTGCCATTATCCATGGAGGGGCAAGAGGAATCGCTACCAATAGGAAAAGGCGAGTTGCTTAAAGAGGGTGATGATATTTTGCTTGTAGCAATCGGCAACCGAGTTTATCCCGCGTTAGAGGCCGCCAGCACTTTAGCCGAAAAAGGTGTTTCCGCGGCGGTAGTCAACGCCCGTTTCGTCAAGCCGCTTGATGAAGATTTGATTCTAACTTTGGCAGCGCGTATCCGCAACATAATAACCATTGAGGATAACTCAATAATGGGCGGCTTCGGTAGCGCCGTGCTTGAAGCTATAGCAGAGCGCGGGCTGAATAATATCACCGTGCGGCGTTTGGGGATTCCCGATAAATTTGTGGAACACGGCGACCCGAAAACTTTGTATCAACTATGCGGCTATGATACTGATTCGATTGTCCGAACTGCACTGGAACTGGTTAGTGGAGGTCAAAACTCACCATGCCCAGAAGGTTAGATGTTATAATGGTTGAACGTGGGTTGGTTGCTAACTTAGAAGAAGCGAAAAGATTAATCATGGCGGGCAAAGTCCTGGTGAATGGTCAAAAAGCTGATAAACCGGGCAAAACTTTTTCGGTTGACTCCCCTCTTGGGAGGAGCCGGGGGTGGGTTTCCATTGAGATTCAAGAAGATATGCCTTATGTCAGCCGCGGCGGGTTGAAATTGGAAAAATCTCTGCGGGATTTCAACATTAACGTTCGCGGTAAAGTTGCGACAGACATTGGCGCCTCCACAGGTGGATTCACCGATTGCCTTCTTCAGCATGGAGCGAAATTCGTATATGCTATCGATGTAGGATACGGACAACTTGCCTGGAAATTGCGCCATGACCCGCGCGTGAAAGTGCTTGAGCGAACCAATATCCGTTACGTCCAACGTAGTGATTTCGATAAACGGATAGAACTTGCGACAATAGATGTTTCTTTTATCTCCCTTCGAAAAGTGCTACCTGTCGTAGTAAAATTGTTCAATGGAAACGGTGAAGTTATCGCACTCATAAAACCACAATTTGAAGCTAATAGACATCTCGTCGAAAAAGGCGGCGTCGTCAAAGACCCAGAAGTTCATAAGCAAGTGATTGCCGAATTGATACGCTATTCAACTCACAATGGTTTTACAACAGCGGGGCTTACATACTCTCCAATCACAGGTCCAGCAGGGAATATCGAATACTTTATTTTTCTCAAACTGGGGAGGAAAGAAAATAATATTGATGTAGCAACCGTTGTGCCGCAAATTATTCATGAAGCTCATATCCAGACTTCCGAAGTCTCGAAGACTTCGGAAGTTTAAAATATAAAATTGCCGAGGTGGAAAAATGCCGAAAGCTATTTGCATTGGAGAATTACTTATTGATTTTGCGACCGCGAGGAAAATAAAGGTTCCTTTAGCTGAACTGATTAAAAGTGCTAAATTAGAGGAATTGATGATGACCCTTAATTTTGGATGGGCTCCAGGAGGCGCGCCTGCGAATGTATCAGTGGGATTGGCAAAATTGAGGATAGATTGCGGATTTATCGGAAAGATAGGCGATGACCCTTTTGGAGACATACTAAGAAAGACATTAGAGGACTATTCTGTCGATACCTCATATCTAAAACAGGAAAAAGGTACAAGAACCACTTTAGCTTTTGTCGCTACCAGAGAAGATGAAAGCAAAGACATATTTTTCTACCGCAACCCCGGAGCAGATATTCTGTTACGGACGGATGAGATAGACGCAAGTTATATTGCATCAGCGGAGGTTTTCCATTGGGGCTCGGTGAGTCTAAGCCATAGTCCATCTCGTGAGGCGGTTATGCGTGCGATACAAATAGCGGCGGATAATGGGCTTTTAATGTCTTACGACCCGAACTGGCGACCGACGCTCTGGGATGCGCCAGAAGAGGCGGCGAAAGATTTAATCTGGCAAACGATGCGGTTTGCCAACGTCGCCAAATTAGCCGAGGAAGAGTGGGAATTTATTACTGGTACAACTGACCTTGACGAAGGTAGCAAGAAGCTTCTTGACGTCGGTGTAAATTTGGTTGTAGTTACCAGAGGCAAGGAAGGTTGCTACTACAATGATGGTGTCTCAAAAGGCTATGTTGAGGGATTTAAGGTGAATGTTGTAGACCCGCTTGGGGCTGGCGATGGATTTGTGGCGGCGATGCTCTCCGAACTTATGAAGGAAGAAAAAGGCACTAACTTGTCAGACTCTCGTCTACGCGAAATAATGGTCTACGCCAACGCCGCAGGCGCTCTGACCTGCACGAAAAAAGGTGTCATACCTGCGCTGCCAACAGCAGTGGAGATAGAGCGGTTCCTCAATGAATAATAAGGAGGACGGCGGGGGCTTTCTTGCTGGATTTTTGTAAATACAACCAGGGAGGTATCATGGAAAAAGAACTGGAAGCTGATTCTCGATTTCAAGTGGTTCTAAGAGATTTCCGCAAAGCTTTTGGGATTGAAAATCCAGATTATATAAACACTGAGCAAAGGGAAATTCTTGCTATTTCGATTCGGATAGATGCAGTTGTTATTTTTCCTGATGCTTTTGATTTTGCGATTCTCCAATCGGGCATATTCCCCTGGTTGGGGAAAATGAACGTCTTTGAGTACAAGGGAAAGTTTGACCAGTTGAAGATAGGACAATATTATCAGTATACCTTTGTGGAATTGGGATTGATGCTAACGCAATGCCTTAACAAAGAGCGAGAAGACAAGACAGGACGGCAGTGGTTCAGTCAGAAAGAATCACGCAACTATTGGAAAAAGTTAAAAAATCAAGGCGCCAAACATTTGTGTAGCGCAACTGTTTTGAGCACGGCTGACCCGAGAGCGTTGCGTAAAAGCCTTAAATTTGAACCGGTGGATGAGTATTCGCATTTACGCGGAGCTTTGTATCAAACCAAACTTTTTCTTTTCCTAAAAGAAAAAGTTTAATCAAAAAGAAAAGAAAAGGAAATTTATCCTTAAATTGTTTCAGAGGATGAATTCGTTGGCAGCGCTGCCATTTATCTTGTAGCGCTGAACAAGTTGAAAGTTTGCGCTCAAAATGTGCCGTTGTTGCTCCTTTCAACGGGAGAGAAACAGAAGGAGTTTTGCCGATGGCTCATGACCAACGCCGAAGGATTAACAATAGAGGAACAGGTAATGTATAGAGTCTACATGCTTACCTACGATATTGTCGAAGATGAGGAGGTGAAAAGTGAGATGGGAAGAAGGAAAATAAAACCGAATTATGATGTGTTAGTTGAACTCCTTCATCAGGAGGAAATGTCACAAGAAGAACGAGATAGGTTTATTCAGAAATTTCTCGGTGTCTCTTCACCAGAGGAAGCCGCTCAGAAATTTTTCGGTGCCTCTTCACCAGAGGAAGTCGCTCAGAAAGCCCTTGGCGCCTCTTCGCCAGAGGAAGTTGCTCAGAAAGCCCTTGGTGTATCTTCGCCAGAGGAGGCGGCTCAAAAACTCCTCGGTGTTTCCTCACCGGAGGAAGCGATAAGAAAACTCTCAATGCTGACTCACTAAAAGAGATGGTGGTGAAAAGTGAGATAGGGAGAAGGAAAATCAAACTGAATTAAATTCCCAAAATTACAGGAGGGAAAATTATGAGTTCTGAATTCAGACGTATAGTACCCGAAGCTGCTCAAGTTGAGCAACTTGGGACAGGATGTCAATTTACCGAAGGACCAGTATGGGTTGCCGCATGGAAACTTTTGGTGTTTAGCGATATACCCGCCAATCAAATGAAGCGGTGGACTCCAGAAGGAGGTATCGCCAATTTCCGCGTGCCCAGCGGCAAATCGAATGGTTTAACTTTAGATAAGCGAGGACGGCTAATTGCATGTGAGCATGCTAATCGTCGCGTATCACGCACTGAATTGGATGGTGCCGTCGTTACCATCGCTTCTCATTACGAAGGCAAGAAGTTGAACAGCCCCAATGATGTCGTCGTCAAATCAGACGGGAGCATCTACTTTTCAGACCCACCCTACGGTTTGACGGCGGAATACGGCGAGTTAGGGGAACGGGAATTGGACTTTTGTGGTGTTTACCGCCTATCGCCCGATGGCAAAACACTGACTTTATTAGTTGATGATTTCGCTGCTCCCAATGGCTTAGCGTTTTCACCTGATGAATCTCTGCTCTACATTGATGATACGGAGCGGATGCATGTCCGTGTATTCGATGTGAAAGAGGATGGCACGATTGCCAATGGACGGATATTCGCTGAAGAATCCGGTGAGGGCGGGGCGCCCGATGGGATGAAAGTGGATTCCGAAGGGAATGTCTACGTCACAGGCCCAGGCGGAATTTGGGTGTTTAATCCAACTGGTGAACATTTAGGAACAATTGAGTTGCCAGAAGGCCCCGCAAATCTCGCATGGGGCGATAATGACTGGAAAACGCTATATATCACAGCCACGACATCGTTGTATCGCATCCGGTTGAATATTAAGGGCATCCCTGTTCCGTGATAGTTGTTGTTTATAGCACGGATTTACAGAATATTCGGATTAAACAAACAAATCCGCCCATTCTGTAAATCCATGCTATATATACTTAGGGTGAGGAGGAATAAACATGAAATGCAAACTGACTGATTTACAGTCATTAACATATAAAATCATACTCATCGCAACTTTACTTTTCATTGGGGTATCCATTGCCGTCGCAATTGGAGAAGAGAACTCAATAGAATCTGCCCAGAACCTTTTCAGCCAGGGCAAATACGAAGAAGCTCTGGCTGTGCTTGACAAATTCCTGGAAGCAGAGCCAAATAATGCCGAAGCCCATGCGTGGAAAGGCAATGTATTGGGTACGCTATCGCAACGAGCATCGGACATGATGCAGATGATGCAATACGGAATGCAGGCGATGCAGGAGTTTGAGACCGCAGTACAACTTGACCCGAATAACATCACCGGGCTGATGGGGCGCGGGATGTCTATGTTAATGGCGCCGCCGCCGTTTGGGAATCTGGATGTTGCGGTATCGGATTTTCAGAAAGTAGTGGAATTGGAACCGAATCATGTCGATGGACATTTTCATCTCGGAGTAGCATATCAGAAGAAGGGCGAAATTGAGAAAGCGAAAGCGGAGTTTGAAAAAACGCTGCAACTGAAACCTGACCACGCGAACGCCAAAGCGGAGTTAGAAAAACTTTCCACTATTTCCTCTCCATTGAAGGGAGAGGGCAAGGGTGAGGGTGAGCTACCTGCGCCCAGCGCAGATGGTAAGAAGAAATACGGCGAAAGCTGGTATGAAGAGCAAAACGGTTTTTCGATTTTGCATCTAAAGGGTTCGCCTTATGATATGGGCTATCAGCAGGGTATGCTGATAAAAGATGGAATGGGTATGATGACCGAGGCTGACGCACACCAGATATTCGGTCTGGATGAACAGACCCTCCCGCAGATTCAGGAGGCGACAAAACGAATTGATAAATTTATTCCAGAGGAATATCGTGAACAGATGCGTGGACTCGCAGATGCGTTAGAGATATCCTACGATGAAATCCTGCTGTGGAATACACTCGCCGATGTGATGATGGCTCATAATTGCACGAACTTCCTCGCATTTGGCAAAGCGACTGCTGATGGCAAAGTGATTCACGGCGCGAATCTGGAATTTGGCTATGATATCGTTACGAATCGTATGATGACGAACAACGGAAATATGGCATGGTTGGTAGTCTATGAGCCAGACGATGGGCACAAATTTGCTATGGTGACGCCTGTGCCGATGATGGTTTGGGGATATTATGGCATTAACGACGCTGGCTTGACCAGCAGCCTAACGCAGTTGCCTGCAAAGGATAATACCATTGAAGGGATGCCAACTATGATGCTGCTTCGCAAGGTGATTCAATACGCCGATAGTGTTCCCAACGCGCTGAAAATCGTTCAGGAAACCCCGCGAGCTTGGGGCGCCAGCATGATGTTCGCCGATGGCAAGACAAATCAGGGCGCAGTGATTGAATGTAGCGCGACCCAACACGTTATCCGCGAGCCGGTGGATGAAGCACTGGTCGCGACGAATCGGATGGCGGATAAAAAACTATACGAAGCGATGGAGAAAGGCGCCCTGTCCGATGACTTCGAGAAGGGGATGTCGCTACGTGAACAACGATATGGGCAAATGTTCAAAACCAACGTTGGAAAGATTGATGTCTCCAAAGCTGTTGATTTTCTGCGCGACCATCTCGATTTGTCTACTGGAAAAAACACAATTTCATTTCCAGTAGCTATCGGTAGTGCGGGCATTGTCTCCAGTGTTGTATTTCGGCCAGCGGATTTCAATTTCTGGGTAGCGCGCGGCGCTGTGCCGATGGTCTATGGTGAATTTATTGGATTTAATTTGAAAGCATTGCTCGCCGGTGAAAAATCGGAAATCACGCCTGCGCGCATTCTGCGCGATGCCTATCTGGATTCCGAAGAATTTAAGATGGAACTCAAAAAAGCTGAAGAAGAGGCTTATCAGCGTAGGAAACGGTAAGGGCAAGGGGGCAAAGGGGCAAAAGGGCAAGAGGGCAAGACGGCAAATTCGTAAAACTTAAAAAGTGTCTACGAGTGCCTAAAGTGCCTACGAGTGCCTAAAGGGGGACGGCGGGAGCTTTCTTGCCTTTTCCTTGTAAAGTGTATTTGCAACTGTCTTCTTACGTATTACGTATTACGTTTTACGTCCCTTCTTCGCAAAACGGTTTGGATAAGGAGGAACTACCATGCGTGTTGGATTTGCGGAACGAGATATTACTCCAGAAAAGGGTATGGAACGCCCAGGGGGCTACGGCAAGGCCTACCACACCGGCGATGTCCATGACCCATGTAAAGTTCGGGCTGTGGTGTTTGATGATGGTGAGAACCAGGCCGCGTTGGTCGGTTTAGACACATTGATGGTACCACGCCATCTGGTTCTAACGGCCCGTGAAGATATTCAATCAGCGTGCGGACTGAATCCCGGAACTGTGTTAATCGCGGCTTCCCATTCTCATAGCGCTGGCCCGTTGGGTTTCGTGGAGGCTGATGAATTTAATAATGCCTCAGATTTGGTCAAGTACCTTGCTTATGAAAAATCTATCTGTCCAGACCCGCGCTACGTCGGGCATGCACGTCAGCAGATTGTCGCTGCTGTTCTGGAAGCCTACGAAACCCGCGTGGAAGCTAAATGTGGTGTGGGTTCGGGACACGAAGACAAAGTTGCTTTCAACCGCCGCTTCCGCATGAAGAACGGTCTAAGCTACACACACCCAGGCAAGGGCAACCCTGACATCATTGAGCCAGCGGGGCCCATTGACCCCCAAGTGGGTGTCATTGGCGTTTGGAATACCGAGAACCGTTTTCTTGGCTGCGTCGTCAACTACGCCTGCCACGCTACCACTGGGCCTGGCAGTACATCCGCCGATTGGATTTACTACTTAGAGCAAACAATTCAGGGAGTGATGGGGCAAAATGCAATCGTGGTGTTCCTCAACGGCGCTTGCGGCGATGTGACACAGGTTGACAATTTGAGCCCCTACGCCACCGATTTTGGAGAACGGTCAGCGCGCTTCGTGGGTGGAAGTGTTGGAGCAGAAGCGGTAAAAGTTCTGTGCGGCGTGGAGCCAGGTGAACTTGCGCCGGTTGAGGCGCGCTCGAATATTCTAAACATTCCTCGCCGTCATCCCAGTCCAGAGCGGCTTCGGCGAGCATTGGAGATTGCGCAACGCGACCCATCAAAATGTGACCCGACGGAGTGGACCTTCGCCAAAGAAATCGTTTTGCTCGACGCCCTAATTGCTCGAGAGCCAGTGGTGGATGTCGAGGTACAAGCGATTCAGGTGGGACCTGCTATCTTCCTCTCCAATCCGGCAGAGTTTTTCTGTCAGTATGGATTGGACATTAAAAAAGGTAGCCCTTTCCCATTTACATTTCCGGTCGAACTTGCCAACGGCTGCGTAGGCTATGTTCCAACAGAGGAAGCGATGGGCGAGCATGGAGGCGGCTACGAGACACGCCTGACCTCGTACAGTAACCTGGTGGTCAGCGCCGGCTCCCAGATAGTTGAAGCCTCGATTCAACTTGCCCGCGCACTGACGCCCGGCAAAATGCCTACACCTCCATTGGCACACCCTTTCACTTCTCCCTGGTCGTATGGCAACGTGCCGCCGGAGATGGAATAGATGATGCATTCATCTGTTATGGCCAATAACCCGATTTATCAGAGCAAAATGTGCTGTCACTAAATCTTTGAGAATACGCATGATGACTGGATACGGTTCCATAAACGTGATGAGTAATGAGTAATGAGTAATAAGTAATTATGGTTCTTTACTCATTACTCATTACTTATTAAAATACATTAGCTTGCCGAATCTGAATCTGTAGCTCATCGAGAAATTGGGTTTCCTGCCGGTGGTTAAAAATCTTAGCAGCTTGAATCCCGCCGTAGATATTGCCGGCATAAAATATCACGCTCACAACGCCTAAAGGAATGGCAATGTTATACCGCTTTTGGGAAGTATAATAAATTGTGCCCGCCGCGGTCATAGTTATTACCGCCAGAGCATACAAACCATCCGAAAATCTACCGCTATAAGTCTGACCGCTTCCTGGGACAACAGTAGACATTAAACCTGATAAAAGCGGCGAACGGGAAGGGAGATTATCCACTCGCATCATTGACTTTGCTATGTTTCCACTAACGGTTGCAAATGTCGATTGCGGATATGAGTCTAAAACATGCCGAAACGTCTGCGAAGACAGTTTCCAGTTTTTTAGTTCCATATAACTGGCGCCAATCAGAAATTCGGCTCTTGGCGCAAGTTCGTGACCAGGGTGTTCATTAACAAATTGCTTCAAGAGTTCCACAGCTTTAGGATATTTCTCCTGAAATAGGTAGCATTCGGCAATTTTAAGTTGCACTTTGGGGATTAACTGGTAATCCTTTATTGATTGGTAGGCTGAAATCGCGGCGTTTAAATCTCCAGCGTTTCGATAACAATTCGCGATGCGAAATTGAACTTCATCGGCAAGAGGACTATCTGGATAGAGAAAAAGATAGCGCTTGTATTCATGAATTGCATTTTTGTAATCTTCCTCGCTGAATAGCGAATCTGCGAAAGAAAGCAGTTGTCGAGCTTCGAAAATATCAGCGTAAGATGAAATTGAAACGAATGCCACGACAAGAGAGAAAATGCAAGTTACATAGATACCACGAATCTTATGGACGAACGCGGACAGAAGGCAACAAACTGGTTTGTCGCCTATTTTGTCCGCTGATATTTGAAATTGTACATTACATGAGGTCATTTTTTATTCCATCCAGACTTCCGAAGTCTCAGAGACTTCGGAAGTCTAAAATCTATTAAGGCACCGGGTCATAAGCGAATTGTCCAATTGTTGGGTAGTATTTGAGATTTCCCCGATAACACCGCAGTAATCGGTCGCTGGTCATCAAAAGCCCACGCAGCCCATACCGCTTTATCGCCTCATAGCCATATTGGGAACACGTTGGGCGAAAGGTGCAAAGCGGGCCGTCCTGGTGCGTAATGACTTTTTGGTGAAATCGGATTGGAAGCAATAGCATGAAGCGAAACGCCATAGTCGTCGAACCAGTGTATTTCAAGCTCGGCGTTGGCTTTGAATTGAACGGATATATAGGGCCTGAGAGCTTCGATACATTGTTAAATTTCGCGCTATCTACAATTAAATTTTCTGATTTAACCTTGTTCAAAAGCCTCTCTTTCAAAGATTCATCAGCCTCTCCGACTTCGCCCCGACTGAGTCGGGACAGGTCGGGATGTTCCACTGCAGGTGAAACATTAAACCCTGCCATTATCAGCATAGGAAATATAATGATAAAACAATGCTTCAGCAATACTTATCACCTTACTCCAGACTTCCGAAGTCTTTGAGACTTCGGAAGTCTATATTAAAAATTCCGAGACTACCCGATTAAACTCCTCCGCTTTTTCCACCTGCGGTGCGTGTCCGCATTTCTCAAAGATATGCAATTGAGCTTTAGGAATCTTTTTAAAAGCGGCATAAGCTTGAGAAACTGAAATAACTTTATCTTCCTTTCCCCAGACGATGAGCGTCGGGACTTGAAGTTGAGGGAGTTTATCAAGCAGAATCGCTTCTCGCTTCAGCCCCAGGATGCCTACGCCTGAACGCAACGTAGCCAGGAAGGTTCTCTTCGAGCCGGGGAGCCTGGAGATTGCATAAGCTTTCTCAACCCATTCATCCGTCACGAATTTTGAATTATAAAAGGAGCCGGACAAGCCACGTTTAATCCCTGATTTGCTTGTTTTAGCCGTCAAAAGCTTTCCGATTAACGGCAAAGTTAAAAGCCTGAGCCCCCAACTAACTTTCTTCCCAAACCCAGCGTTGTCAACCAGCACAAGCTTGTCTACTCGTTCAGGATGTTCCAGAGCAAACGACAGAGCAATCAATCCACCCATCGAATTGCCGACAATGCTTGCCCTTTCAATAGAAAGCGCGTCCATGAAGTCTTCCAGAAAATTGACAAAGTAGGCTAAAGAATATATCACATCTGGTTTGTCTGAATGCCCAAATCCTACGACATCAGGCGCATACACGCAGAATTTTTTTGAAAGTGGAAGAATATTATAAATCCATGTTTCTGCAAAGGCGCCAAGCCCGTGAATCAAAATCACGGGAGAACTTTTTCCCTCTTCCCCGATAACAGAAGTCGGCGCAGTCAAGTAATGCACATTGACATCTCCGATTTGAATGTATTGGCTTTCAATGACTGACTTCATTTCCGATACCAGTTGTTGTTCCGCGAAGCTGTTTTCCATTGTGATAACGAACAATATAAAAAGGAGTAAATTTTGTGAAAACATAAGTAAATATGAAACTGATCCTTTACTTTTTTGTCATCCTGAGTCCTGAACCCTTCACTTCGTTCGAGGGTAAACTTCGTGAAGGAACAGAAGGATCTCCACTGTTCGACGAAAAGAGATTCTTCGCCTTCGGCTCAGACGCCGCCCTGAGCTTGTCGAAGGGATGACAAAAACCAAATTCATAGGTACTTAAGGTAAGCATTTCGGAGGCTAAATCATCCGCGAATTTCTCAACGATAACCAAATCTACAATAAAGGACAATCCGCGCTTGGTTGCGTATTGGTCTGAAATGATGGATGAAGGATTTAACCAAAATTCGACTACCACTGAAGGTATATCATCACAAATCCCATTGTCAATAAAACTAAGTTCAAAAAATCCTTCATAGCTGATAAAATCGAATCTGAGCAGCGGTTGATTGAAATCAAATAATCTCTCCTTGGTTATATCTTTCCCCTTTTCGATAATATCTCTAATTCCGTGAATTAATTGTTTTATTTCGCCGGCACATAATATTATCTCGCCTTTATTAAAATTATATTCTATAAAATCGGATGAAGAAATTCGTAGGTCACATATAAACCAGCTAAAAAAATCGTCTTCTTTTTCATCAGAGCACTTGGGTTCTTTTTTTCTTAGGTACAATTCTATTGATGTTTCTTGATTAAATAGTTTTGCCATATTTAATAACTTGACTTTGGTAAATAGAACGGTTTAAGAAAACGAGATGCAGTCGTAGCCCAAATTTCTAATTTGGACAACCCCCTGCCTGACTTTCGTGGCATTTCCCTTTGGTAAGGGGGATTTCGTAAAAGCCAAGATAGAATCTTGGGCTACGATGAAATCTACCAAAGTCAAGATAAGTTACCTCCTAAAAAAATCTGGCAAGAAAACCCAAATATTTAATTCAAGGGAATGGTCGTCCAACCATAGTTTTTTGCGATCTTTTGAAGGTCTTTTATACTTCTTAAACTTTTATCCGCGCCGCCAATTTCTGTGATTATTATTCCTTCTCTATTTCTGATGATAACATCATAATATCTTCCACTCTTTTTAACGTAAACCTCAATACCACCAGCTTGATAAAATTTGAACGATGGATTTTCAATTATATCTCTAATTTTTTCATCAGAGAATTTTCTTTCATCTGCCCGTCTGGCCCCGTGGATAGTCTTGGGAATTGTCGGTACTTTCATTTCGTAAGTTCCTACCTTCAAGCAAGGGTAGTTGACTATGGCACTTCAATCTTATTAAATATTTGTCTAACCACATCTTCTGAGGAAACATTTTCAGCTTCCGCTTCATACGTGACAATGACACGATGTCTGAGCACGTCCATTCCCACAGCATGAACGTCTTCAGGGATGACATATCCTCTGTGTTGGAGGAATGCATGAGCTTTTGAAGTGAGCGTCAAAAAGATGGATGCGCGCGGAGAGGCGCCATATTCAATTTGGTCTTCTAACTCAGGTAAATCATAGTTGACTGGTTCACGCGTGGCGAATACAATATCTACGATGTAATTTTCAATTTTTTCGTCCATGTAGATGTCCAGAACAGTCGAACGCGCTTTGAGGATATCTTCTGGCGATGTTACTTTCTGAACCCTCGGTTTATGCTTTTGGGTCATCCGTCTCAGGATTTCAAGCTCTTCTTCCCGCGTGGGATAATTAATCTTTAACTTCAACATGAATCGGTCTACCTGGGCTTCAGGCAGCGGATAAGTGCCTTCCTGCTCGATAGGATTTTGGGTCGCAAAAACTAAAAATGGTTCTTCGAGCGGATAGGTTTTATCGCCTATGGTCACCTGTCGTTCTTGCATTGCTTCCAACAAGGCGCTTTGTACTTTGGCAGGCGCGCGATTGATTTCATCCGCTAAAATTAAATTGGCAAAGATCGGCCCTTTTTTGGGGGTAAAAACGTTCTCTTTTTGATTGTAAATCATTGTGCCGATTAGGTCAGCAGGCAGAAGGTCAGGAGTAAATTGTAGCCGTTGAAATTTCGTTTGAATCGTGTCAGATAACACCTTTACCGCTGTTGTCTTTGCCAGGCCAGGCACACCCTCTAAAAGAACGTGTCCGTCGGCTAATAAGCCTATCAACAATCTATCAATCAGATATTTCTGACCGATGATAACCTTGGCGACTTCTCTTTTAATATCTTCTATAAATGAACTTTGTTCTGCGATTCTTCTATTTAATTCAGAAATGTCGTGGTGTTGCATAATACGTGATACGTGATGAGTGATACGTGATAAGTGATGGATAAATCACTCATCACTCATCACGCTTCACGTTTCACTCCTCATTTCTTTCATCAGACTCCTTCGCTGTCTCTCCTTCAGTGTCACGTGGCTGAATCTGCCTCTGGATAAAAGCTGCCGCAATTTGGTAAAGGTGGTCGAGTTCACCACGCGATGGGCGATGCTGCGCCAAACCCATCATATCACAGGTTCTTAAAATCTCTCCGACATAATCAAATACACTATCTGTGAGTTCCTGCGGTAAACTATCCAAAATCTGGCTGGTGGAAGCTCCTACAATTTTGATGTGATATTTTTCACCCACATATTTTTTTATAGCCCATGAAATTGCTGTGCAATATTCAGAGATTTGTCCTCGTTCTCGGAAGCGTCGGGCTCTTTTAATCTCATTTAGCGCAATTGCCTCTAAGGGTTGAAATTCTAAATCATATTCATCCCCGATTCTCGGCATTTCGCGCAGTTCATCCTGATGTAATTGGGACTCAACTCCGATTCTCGGAGTTTCTCTTCGTTCAACCTGCGGAGTTGGGGCAGATTGATTCTCTGAAGTCATAGTGGATTCCAATCTCTCCGACTGTTGCCTATATTTTCTTGATGTCCGTATTCTCCAACGATATAATGCTACTACAACTCCCAACAAAATCAGAATAGGTATAAAAATAAATTCTATTGCGGAAATGAAATCTGAACCTGAGTTCGCCGCGAAAGTAGTATCATCTTTTTGTTTCGCGACTACAGTAGAATAAGTTACCGAGATGGATTTAAAATCTCTTAAATTTTGGGGGATATGTTGTTTGATGTTCATGTTTCCAATAGAGCCGCTGATTATCAAACTACGCTGATTTTAACCGGCGAGGGTATGTTCAATGTTTACTATTATCAGCGATGTCTGGTAATCGGCGGCTATAACAATCCATACTTCTCAATCTTTCTATAAAGAGTTCTCTTGCCTATGCCTAAAATTCGCGCGGTTTTCGCCTTATTGTTATTTGTATATTTGAGCGTTTCTTGAATCACTTCCTGCTCTATATCATTAAGAGACATACCGACATGCACCTGGAGTTGATTCTTGTAGGTGCCATCCATTGGAGGTATAGTTGGTGCAGGCGTTAAGAGGCGTGAGAATTCTTTCTTCTCAAACGGATGAAGGGGAAATATGTGCGTCGTGCGGTTGGTATCCGACATCAAAATATGTTCAGGGAGGTCATCCACATCCAGGATTTCGTGGCGCGCCATGACCACCATGCCCTCAATACAGTTTTTGAGTTCACGGACATTGCCTAACCAATCGTAGCGCATCAGAAATCGCATGGTCTGATTGGTGATGCCTGAAATTTTCCTGTTATTCTCCTGGTTAAATTCAGTAATAAATGCATCAACCAGCAATGGGATATCTTCTTTCCTTTCCCGCAACGGGGGCATATTAATAGTAACAACACTCAAACGGTGATACAAGTCATCTCGATATTCGCCATGTTGCACCGCTTCTGAGAGATTTCTATTTGTCGCGGCAATGATGCGTACATCAACATGATATGTTTTTTCACCACCAACTCTTTCAAATTCACGGGTATCCAAAACTCGCAGCAGCTTTACCTGGGTTTCGTGATTAACCTCTCCCACTTCATCTAAGAACAATGTCCCTCCGTCCGCAAGCTCAAAGCGTCCTTTTTTGGCGTTAGTAGCGCCTGTAAACGCACCGCGTTCATGTCCAAATAACTCAGATTCTAAAAGACTTTCCGTGAGCGCCGCACAATGAATAGGTACAAATGGTTTATCTCTACGCGGGCTGCTGAGATGGATGGCACGCGCTGCTAATTCTTTCCCGGTCCCACTTTCGCCAAGAATTAGAATTGTTGTTTTCGCCGGAGCTATTTGAGTAATGGTCTCGTATACTTTATGCATTGCCGTAGAATTCCCCGTAAAACCGACTAAGCCAAATTTTAAATCAAGTTGTTGTTGTAAGTGTTTATATTCCGAAACTAACCGTTGTTGGTCAATAACTTTTTTAAGGACGGCATTCAGTTGGTCAAGGTTTATTGGCTTTGGCAGAAAATAATCAGCTCCAGCTTGATTCATCGCTTTGATGGCTGCACCTGTGTCAGCAATACTCTGAGTCGTGGTTAAAATTATGCCGACATCTGGATTCCGTTGCTTAGCAACTTCTAAAACATGGATTCCGTCAATTTCAACCGTCTTCAGAGGAACAATTAAAATATCTACATGCTCATTATCAATGCAATTCAATGCTTCCGATTCATTCTGGACTAAAACAATGTGATAATTATCATCATCAATCGCATAAGAAATATTTTCACGCAAACGTTTTTCGTCATCAGCTATTAAAATGAGTTTCTTTTCGTTCATGTTACCAATACCAGCCTTTTTAATTAAAAAATGTTGATGGCAAAATGGTAAAACGGCTAAACGGCTAAATGCCTCCTTGCTGTCTTGCCATCTTGCCCTTTTGCCGTCTTGCCCCTTAACTATTTAGCCTCTTTGCCCAATATACTATGCTATGCACTACCTCCCAACTTTTCTCGGACCATTTGATTTACCTCTTTACCATCTGCTTTGCCCTGAAGACGTGGCATAATTGCGCTCATAACCTTACCCATATCCCGCATCGAACTAGCGCCTGTCTCGGCTACTACCTCATCCACGAGACGTTTAATCTCCTCTAAAGAAAGTTTTTGCGGCATATAAATCTCTAAGGCTTGTAGTTGTTTTTCCTCACGTTCCACCAAATCCATACGTCCGGCGTCCCGAAATTGCTCAATCGATTCCTTGCGTTTTTTGATTTGATTCGCTAATACCTGAATAACGCCGTCATCATCAAGTTCAGCCTGTTTCTCAATTTCCCTATTCCGAAGCGCACTTCGTAGCATCCGAATTGCCTCCAATGTTGACTTATCCTTGGCTTTCATTGCTTGCTTCATATCTTCCATTATGCGTTCTTTTAAAGTCAAATTTATCACCTCACAAAAATTATTATAGTTATTATACCATAAGGATAATTTTCTTGCCAGTTGAAAATGTTGGAATCAGAAATTCCTCAGTGTTTCTTATGATGGAACTTCCTCTTTGTTTCTTTTGATTAAACTTTTCTTTACTAAAGAAAAGTTTGGAAGAAAAGTTTGGAATTTTATATTGACAAAAGGTGTGAAACCAAGTACAATATTTAAACTAACTTTTTCTTTAAGAAAGAAAAAGGTGACAAAAAGAAATAATTGGAATGTTTTTTTGATTAAACTTTTTCTAAAAGTTTGGAGTTTGATCAAAAGAAATAAGAGGAATTATAGTGTTTGGCAATTCTTTCCCAAAAAGGATTTGTTATGATAAGTATAGAAAAAATTTTAATGCCGACGGACTTTTCTTCCTCTTCGGAAAATGCGATGGGCTATGCTGTATCTTTTGCGAAGGAGTATAACGCAGAGTTGATAGTATTACACGTAATCCAGGAACCTCACCGCCTGCGGCGCGTGACAACAACATTACCTGAAGCGGAAATTGATAAAATTATTGCGGATGAAATTGAGGTTGTTAAGAAAGCGATGGAACAGTTTGTCAAAGATTTTGGCGAAGGGGTTAAGGTGAAAACATTGATAAAAAGTGGCATTCCTGTCGTCGAAATCGTAGCATCAGCGAAAGAAGAGAATGTTGACCTAATCGTCATGGGCACTCATGGGCAGACGGGAACCAGACACGCTTTAATAGGTAGCGTTGCCGAGAGGGTTGTGCGGAATGCCCACTGCCCTGTATTCACGGTAAAACCTTTGGGATTTAAGTTTGAAATGCCCTACGAATAATTGGAAATCGCAATGTTTCATCGTCGAAACCTTTATCGTTTTTTCAAATAGGAGGCCATTTTACCATGATTAAAATTAAACGGATTTTACTACCGACGGATTTCTCTGAATGTTCCAGGCAAGCTCTTACTTATGCGTTATCTTTTGCCAGAAGATATAAAGCGAAACTGATTCTTCTGCATGTCGTAGAGGCTGATGAATATATCGAGTATGCGGAGGAATCTACATCTGAGTTATCCCCTGATTTACGCGCCAAAATTATCCAGGCGATGGAGGAAACGGCGTCTGAATCGTTCGAGCAGTTTCTCAAAGGTCAGAATTTAGAGGGAATTGAAATTGAAACGAAAATGGTTGGAGGAACTCCCTTTGTCGAAATCGCAAGATTGGCGACAGAATTATCAGTGGATATGATTGTTATTGGCACCAGTGGGCGGACAGCCCAAATGCATCCCTTTTTGGGAAGTACCGCGGAAAAAGTCGTCAGACAAGCGCCTTGCCCTGTACTCGCCGTGAAGCCGGGCGAACATCAATTCGTACAACTTTAAATGGAAATAGTTTTAGTTTTGACTTTGTCATATTACCTTCCCATATAGCCATATTGCTTTCGATACGGCATATCTCACAGTTTGCGCTAAATTCTTGAACATCCGGTAGGCATTCGCAAGTTCACCCCCACGGAATTTTTGTGATTCCATAGAAAACTTGCGGTGGTTTTTCGCCGAAAGAAAAGCAGTTACAATACTGAAGGTTGCCCGTGAGATGGACAATTCACCGTCCTTACGTTCACCGGAATCGCTTTCTAACCATCTCTGCAAATCCCGCATATCTTGCGCGGTCAAGGTTGCGACGTCGGCCTTAATAGTATAGTAATACTGCCCATTCAAGTCCAGCTTCTGGCGCGTCAGAATTTCCAATGAATCCATCTTGGTTACCCATTCCATCGCTTTTGAAAGTTCATTTCCTTTCTGGGGTTCTATCTTATCTGTCCTGCTGATAATACATTTATAACTTCGGCTCACGATATCGTAATTCAACTCGCAGCGGATTTGCTCTTGCGCTTCAAGTTTATCGAACCAGATGTTCCGTGACCGCCACAACTCGACGGTATAATCTGTCCGGATAGTAAAACCGCGTTGCAAAAACGTAAGCGTTTGTGGAGTAAACACATTATCCGCATTGACTTCAAATGATACAATTAGAGCTTCTGCGGAAAGCTGATTTTGGACGATTGTTATAGGGGCTTCTGATGCTTTAACTGTATGGAGAGAACTTATCAGGTAAAACATTAGAATAAGACAAAGTATATCCCATTTTCGCATGCCAGTTCCTCCGGATGATTTTGACTAAGAGCATGTCTGAAAAGTGTTTGCTTCGTTGAGCAATCTCTTAATACAAGAACCAGCATGAGATTGCTTCGGTTGCTTCCCCCATACGCATCAATTTAACGAAAAATTTTTCAATTCCCCTCCCTTGACGGGAGGGGCGTAGGGGAGGGTGATAAAGAAAGAAGCGAGGAAGTTGCTTTCTTGTTTTCTCCTTTCACCCCCACCTAC
>Ga0194113_10000872_pt1 | contig 40834 bp, 58 predicted proteins | sample TA2MahC200mmetaG_FD_146193 | JGI IMG/M metagenome (GOLD analysis project Ga0194113, IMG submission 146193) | Freshwater microbial communities from Lake Tanganyika, Tanzania - TA2015017 Mahale Deep Cast 200m | ecosystem: Environmental > Aquatic > Freshwater > Lake | place: Tanzania: Lake... | reverse complement strand
CCCCGGCGGACGGCTTGAAGGCGCTGAATATGTCGTTGCAAACCCAACACGAGCCGACAAAACCCCTGGAAGCTTCAAAATAAACACTAATTCCGGAGCGTGGAAAGACTTCGCAAGCGGTGACGGAGGAGGCGATTGTATTTCACTTTATGCGTATTTGTGTGGTATTTCACAGGCAGAAGCGGCAAATAAGATTTCCGAAGAAATACGTTTTACACCGCACGAAAAAACACCGGAAAAACCAAAAAGCGACTGTGTTATTGTTTCCCCGGTACCGGAAAATTATTCGGCGCTGCCAACGGAGCGGAAATACAAGGCCGGTGAAGAGTGGAAAGGCGACAAAATCGAAAAACACTATAAATACTATAGTATTTCCGGTGAATTTTTAGGTTTTACCGCGTTGATCAGGAAAGAAGACGGCTCAAAAGACGTTATTCCATACCGATACTGCAGGAACGAAGCCGGGAAATTCGCGTGGAAACAAAAAGGTTTTCAAGCCCCGCGCCCGCTTTATAATCAAGAATCTTTGAAAAAAGCCCCAGCAGACGCGCAGATTTTAATGGTCGAGGGTGAAAAGTGCTGTGATTATGCGAAAAAGTTGTTCGCCGATTATCCCCGCATTGTTCCGCTTACATGGGTTGGCGGTGCGAACTGCGCAAAACTCGCGGATTATTCACCCCTTGCCGGCCGAAAGGTGATTTTTTGGGCGGATGCCGATTTGCCCGGAGAAAAAGCCATGCAGCAAATTTACGAAATCACGAAAAACAGTATCAAGGGCGGTCGGTTGATAATTCCGGACGGAAAACCGCAAGGCTGGGACATTGCAGATTTGATCGACGAAGGCGCAAACCAGAAAACGGTTATCGATTTCATGCGTGAAAATATGCGTGATTTCGCCGAGCCGGTACCGGAAAGCGCTCCGGAACCGGAAGAAAAACCGGTTATCGAGCCGGAGACTTATATTCACCGGGCGGATTGTCCATTTCAATTTTTGGGGTTCAATTCGGCGCAGGGAACCACGGTTTATTATTACCTCCCACGCGGTACCCATAAGGTAACCGAGCTCGCGGCGGCTGCTCATTCAAAAGCAAATTTAATTTCACTGGCAAAAAAAGATTGGTTCGAGGCAAATTTCCCAACTAAAAACGGTTGGTGCAACGAATCGGCGCTTAACTGGATGATCCGAGAATCGGAAAAAGTCGGAATTTATGATCCTACAAAGATCAGAGGGCGCGGAGCGTGGTTCGACAATGGAAGGGCGGTTTTGCATTTGGGTAACCGGTTAATCGTTGATAATGACCGTGTTGAAATCGACGAAATAAAATCTGAATATATTTATGAGTCAGGGATCCCGATCGAAGGGGGGCAATTTTCAGTTGACAATATTTTAAGCGCCGAAGATGCTGCTATTATGTTAAGAATTTCTGATTTGTTAAGCTGGCAACAACCGATATCAGCGAAACTATACGCTGGTTGGTTGGTTCTAGCGCCGATTTGCGGGGCTATCGATTGGCGTCCTCATTTATGGCTGACGGGAGAGTCAGGAACCGGAAAGACTTGGATTCAGGAAAATATAACCGCCCCAATTTTGGGTGATTGTTGCGTTAATTGTTCTTCGAATACCACCGAGCCGGGTATTAGGCAGACGCTTTGCCACGACGCTTTCCCGGTTGTTTTTGATGAAATTGAAACCGAGGACAATATTAGTTTTAACCGCGTCCAGAATATTATCGAGCTCGCACGACAGGCAAGCAGTAATAAAAACAGTAATATTTTCAAGGGTTCAAGCTCCGGCAAAAGTATTTCGTATGCGGTCCGATCTCCGTTTTTGTTCTCATCGATTAACCCGAAGCTTGTTCAACAGGCGGATAAAAACCGAATTACGACTTTGAAATTGAAAAAGCGAACCGATTCTGAAAATGAAAAAATTTTCGGCGAAATTGTAAATTTGGTTACCGGGATCGTTACAAAAGAATGGGCTGCAAGATTGCGCGGGCGTTCGATTTTTATGATTCCAACTATAAAGAAAAATATCGATATTTTCAGTCGCATAATGTCAAGAATATTAAAGTCGAAGCGACACGGGGACCAAATAGGAACACTTCTCGCCGGGGCGTGGTCCTTGAAAAGCGACGGTGTTATTGATTACGATGTTGCCGAAAAATTCTGTTTGTCTATCAAGTGGGAAGAGGAAACGGAACTTGAATCAACAACCGATCATGATCAATGTCTTTCAATAATCATGCAGCAACTTATACCGGTAAGCGGATTTTCCGATAAACGCGCGGTTGGTGATCTGTTGAAGGACGCACTGCAAGACACGGTTGGTATCACCGATTTAATCGAAGTTACGCGAATAAACGACAAAGCTGTTATTGCGCGTGATGCTTTAAGAAAATACGGAATATCAACCATAAAGAACCGCACCGGCGGAATGGATATTGCAATTGCCGAGAATCATACAATGCTTTCCGGGTTGTTGTCTCAAACGCCTTGGCATAGTTCGTATAAGCACGTTTTAATGAGAATAGAGGGTTGTTTTATGAAAACTGCGGTTTTTGCAGACCAACAAAGATCGAGGGCTATTTGCATACCGGCAAAAAATAGATTTGAAGAGGATGATTTTCTTGATAATATTGTGGAAATGTTTTAACAGAGAAAGGGTTTTAAGATGAAAAATCTTAGGTTGACGGACGTTGAAAAATTAACGCGGTTGTCGTATCGAAAAAGATCACAGGAAATGTACGATTATTTGCGCACACTTGAAGGTATCGAGCACGCGAAGGTGATCGAGATCGACAAGCACGACAGAATGCTTTATTTTGTCCAGAATTATACATTATATGTGATAATTCCGGGTTCAGACGATTTACCAGACTGGATTGAAAACTTTGAAGTGATTCCAGATTCGTCATTATATTATGGTTTTAGTGGATACGCTAAACCTGCGGAAAAAATGGCTGATGTTATTGAAACAGATAGAGAAATATCATATTCAAGAATAGTTGTCGCAGGTCATTCAAGGGGAGGTGCAATCGCTCAGAATTTTTTCAGACAGACAAAATACTTGGTTCCTAATATTTATGGCTGGTCATTCGGAAATCCAGGAGGGGGTGGTCGCAAGTTCGCTGAGCACATGGAAAACTGCAAATTCACGAACTTTGATATCAAAGGGGATGTTGTAACAAAACTCAATCCTTTAAAGGTTGATATCGGAAGAACCGTAAATTTACCGCGTCAAATTTCGGGATTTTTCAACCGCATCCGCCGTATGTTCAAAGGCGAATTAAACCACCGTTCCTATGAATGTATCGGCAAAATATCTCCGTGGATGCACATGGACGCACTTGGGAATATTGAATATGAAAAATAAAAATTTAATATTCCTTAATGTTTTCACACTGTTTGTTTATGGTGTAATAATAACGATTATTTTGAAAACGTGCTAAAAAAGGGAGTGTGTAATTGAAAATAGGAAATCAATACAAAGCAAGGGAGTTATGCGATTACCTTGCAAGGCTAAAAAAAATTATCGATGATGGTTTTTTCTCAACAACACCTATACATAGATTAGGGTTAGAAGTAAAACTATTGATGTTTAGGGATATAAGCTCAATAGAAATCGATAAAACCCTATCAGAATATATAAAGGAATGCGTTAAAAAACGAGCGCTTGAAATAGAAAAAGAGATTGAGCTTCTGTAAAAAAAGAAAGGCTGTCGATTAAAAACCGGCAGCCTTTTCAACACAAAGAAAGAAAGGTATTAATAATATATATTACGGTCGAGAAGATCGTGTAACCCATCAACCGAATCTTTAACAACCCCTGCAATTCCTCCGTATTTCGAAACCACCTCGATCCAGTTTTTTTGTTCAGGTCTTAAACTATCTTTTCCAACTTTAACTTCAACGGAAAGAAACCTTTCGTTTTTAAAGCCGATCAAATCCCCGGTACCTTCACCCATTCCGAATTTTATCTGTCGCGGGTTCTCGATAACGACGTAGGTTTTACCCTTGTCAGTAAAACGTTTTACAATTTTTCCTGCAACGGCGAGCCCGTTCGGGTTTGGAAAAAGTCGAACACCTTCAATTTTTGAAGCTTCCAAAAGTACTAATTTTCTGAGGTCATCATGGGTCATCAATTACCCCCTTTGAATAAAAATGTAACTGTAAAAGTTAAACAAGCAGCGTTTAACCAGTAAAAAGCGTGCGGGAAATCCTTGTTTCGTGCGTACATGAAAACAGAAATCAAATTTAAAACGATTGACAAAAGCGGAGAAATTTGGTGCCAGTTCATTTAATAGCCTCCTTATTACGTTTACGATTATTCCAAACATGCCGAGCCCAAAACCTATTATATCCTTGCTCTTTTGCGAAAATTTCCAATTCTTCGAGCGTCTGGCATTGTCCCTGAGTTCTTCTGATCTGTTTTTTTCTTTCAACTTCTTTCAGTTTAATTTCTTGCAGTTCCCCCGCTATTTGTTCCGGTGTTTTATCATTCACGCCATATTGATAGCCACAATAGGGGCAAATTGGAGCCGTTGCATGAACCGCGAAACACTTCTTGCAAGTCCTGATTCCGATCGAGATTTCTTTTTTTCCGTCGCGTCCTCCTTTCAAACCGTCAAGAGACCAATCGCGGTGAGCGTCTGGAGTCCCGTGTCTCAAATAATTACCTACATGGTCTATAATGTACGCAAACTCTTTACCCGGTGCCGGGCGCGTTGCCCTACCCCATTGCTGCAGGCATAAACCTGTTGATTGCGTTGGTCTTAAACAGATCGCAGCACCGCATACCGGAACGTCGAAACCCTCGCTTACCAGATCGCAAGAGCACAAAACTTTGAAAGTTCCGTTTGCAAGCCCGTTGAACAAAAACTTCCGGCGGTTTTCAGGCGTCAAACCGGAAACCGCAGCCGAAGTAATTCCGGCGGAATTAAACTCTTCTGCGACGTGTTCCGCGTGTTCTATCGAAACACAAAAAGCGATCGCCGGAACTCCGGGGCATATTTTTTTATAGTGCTCCGTCGCGGATCCAGTAATTTTTTTCTTATCAAGCTGTGCAATCAAATCTTTTTTGTCATAATCGCCGCCGATACGCTTAACGATCGATAAATCAATATCGAGAGCCGGGGCGTATAGTTTGAACGGTGTTATAAAATCGGGCATCATATTATAGATTTGCGGCCCCATGATTAAAGAATCAAAGAACCCTCCAGAATCAACGCCGAGCCCCTGTCCGTTGGTTCGTATGGGTGTTGCTGTTACGCCGAGAATTCTAGCCTCTGGGAAAGCGTCAACGACTTTTCCCCATTTGTTATTTTTAACTACATGATGCGCCTCGTCAAAAATAATAAGATCCGGTTTTTTTATTTTGTCAAATCTGCGAATCAACGTGTCGATCGATGCAACCTGAATTAAATCATGCGTCAGCGGTTCGGTTGGAGAAATAACGCCGTGCGGAGCGCCGATACTACTTAATTTATTAGATGCCTGCTGCCAAAGGTACGAACGATGCACAACGATTAACGTCCGGTTCCCTTTCTCTGCTGCTTTGGTCGCAATCGACGTAAAAGTGTGCGTTTTTCCGCCACCGGTGGGGAGAACAAAAAGAGGCGCTTTCGCTCCCGACCGGTACGCCTCGCGTATTTCTGTTTCTGCTTTTTGTTGGTATGGTCGAAGGGGAATCACTACTCACCCCCAACAACGAAGCGTTCTGCAGCTCCGTCAATTATTGAACATTTTAAACCGTGCCTTGAATTATTTCCATTCGAATCAATTTTATCGCATTCGTAAACAATGCATCCATAAGTGAAACTATATTCAATGCTTGTAATCTTACCGATGCAATAATTGTTTCTGATAATATCGCCGACCTTGAATTTTGCGTTTTCATCGGCGTACTTTTTATAAAGCTCATTTATTGCTTTGTTGTGAGCGGTTTTCAATTTCTGCTCTTCGGTGTGTAGTTCTTGTTCTGTCAATTTTTCACCTCCGGTATTGTGTTTGATTTTTTGCAATTACATGCGAAATCAACTCTTGATAGTACTGTTTGCTTGGGTAATGGGTAAATTTTGTATACATTACAGTTCACACCCTTCACAAACCGACAATCAAGACAAACTTCAGGCTGAAAAACAGGCGTTTCTTTTGTGCTCACAAATAACCACCTTTCTTTATTTCTAATATCACGTCGCATTTTTTACCATCTTCCATCAAGTGCGAAATCGCATCTTTAATACTTGCAAAATCGCAATCCTTGCCGATTGTGTAAACTTTTTTACGGCGGAAACTTATTCTTCTGATTGCTTTCATGATTTTACGGAGTTTCATTTTTTATTTCACCATTTCCAGTTTTTATAAAAACGTCTTCTGTAGAAAATGTTTTTTTCATGCTTTCTACATATCTTATTTTTGCATAATCAAGCAAACCCAATATTTCGTAGTGCCTTAACCCTTCGGTATTAACTGATACAACTTCGTTTGTTTTCTCAATAACAATAGTACCCATAATAAAAACTCCTTATTTTGAACGATAATTCTTCATGTACCTTTTCATATAATCCGGGTTGTTTCTTCTCCAGTTCATAGCATAGATCAAATGCTTTTCATAACTGCAAACGTCGCAATTGTCTTTCCGCTTGTGTTTATACTCGAACATTCTTCCGCATTTGCATTTTTTTGTTTTTGTGGCTGGCGTTGTTTTCATAGCACAACCTCAACATTGTCACAGAAAAACGAAGATCTATCAGTATGAAAAACCATGTAACGGTATTGTTCGTTCTTCCATGAATCTTCTCCGAGGTCGATAATTCCTATTGTGTCAACTTCATATTTTTTGTCGTCTTCGGTGACTTTGATTTTTATCGGGGCGTGGTATGTTACTGTTTGCGGTTGCAGAATTGGAATATCAAAATACGCGCTTGAGAAAGAATAAAACATATTCATATCAAAACAGATTCCTTCAGAAAGTTTATTTAGCTCTGAACCTGAAATAAGGCAATAACTTCTATCATTAGCAACAGTTGCATTAAGTTCAACAGGAAAAACTCCCCCTTTAAACGTTCCGTATACTCCGCCATTTTTTAAAATCACTTTCATTTTTTAACCCCTTTTGACATAATGTAATAGTTTTTGTAATAATCTTTTCGTGCTTGTCTTTGTTCCGCAGTTAGCCCTTGCAAGTATCTTTTCTGATAATCCGGGTTAGCCTTCCGCCATTTAGCCGAAGAAGCCGAATCCCTTTTATATTTGCACGCATCACAGGAATACTTTGCGCCAGATCCGTATCGGTACGTTTTACCGCACGCGCAAACTCTCGTTTTTATCTCGGATTTGGAACCTTTGGGACGTCCTAGCATTTCATTACCTTCCTTCCGCCCTCTAAGGGCTATTTTGTTGTTAGTATATCCGCTCTAATACTACACAGTTTGCGACTACAACCTCACCCGTGTCCTCGCCGTACTCTAAAAAATCACCGTCAACAATATATTTATGCGGGTATGGATACACACCGTCCCTTTCAGTGCCAACCTCAAGGACAGATGTTCCCGATAGAGTTTCACCTGTTAAGTCTCCATCATTATAGACACGACTGCTCGGGAGTTTAGCCCCTATTTGCAAATCGTTGTCGTATCTTATATATCTCATTTTCCCATCCTTCCGCCCCGTGGGGCTGTTGTTGTTTTGATAGTCACCTCAACTATCATACTAATAATATACACATTTTCTGAATTAAAGTGTTAATTTTTTTTATATTTTTTTATATTTTTTTATGCACTTTTATTTTGAAATCGATTATATTATTCATAACAAAGGAGGTTTTCATGGGTGTAATTCAAAAACGCGGTGCATGGGTCGAGGCTGGCAACAAAGTATTCGTTCGCTGTCCTGAGTGTGGGAAAATAGCGCCTTTCGGTGCATGCAATGATTCAAGGTGCCCGTCTGGGTTAAAGATTGCGAAGATGCTTTTAATAGCAGCTTCCGGGGATGGAATGGAACCTTTAAAGCGCCCGGATTGCCCGGACGGGTTCAGAATCGACGGGCGTTTCCTTGAATATTATTGCAATGATAGGGCCGGTTCGACGCACCTGCACAGGATGGCTATATAATGATCAATATTCGATGTTCTTCGCTTCCGTCGGTTTCAGACTGTTGCAGAATGGCGGTCGCTAATTCTCAGCGTGAAATCATCACGGAAGCCGGGTTTGATTTAAACGAACGTAGAACGGGTATTTATAGCCTAATAGGTACGGCGGTACATAAGGGCAACGAAACCATTTTGCGTAAAAAAATCATATCCGGCGCGCTTCCATCGTATTCTGAGGCGATCGATTCGGCAATGAGTGATTTTTCGGAGAATCTACAGAAAACCGAAGGCGTTATTTTCGATGATACGACGGTAAACCAGAACCACGCAGAGCGACAGATTAAGACGCTGACGGCTGCATATTATAGGGATGTTGCCCCGAAGATCAAGTTTCCTGAAGGATGCAACCCAGACGACCATTTAGAGGTTGCACTGCGCGCCGAGATTCAAGGTTTTGAAATTACCGGCCATGTTGACGTTATTTCTGAAACTTCGGTTCTCGATACTAAATCCGGTAAAACGGTTCGACCGTACCACGCGCAGTTGGGTATGTATGCAAATCTGTTAGTATCGACAAGGAATTGGAAGCCGAAATTTTTGATAACTAACTATTTGCCGCGTGTGATGGTCGATAAACCTTACCCCGGAACTAAAAACGCCGGTTATGAAGTCGATTTTTCGATGAACGAAGCGTGGTATTTAACGAATCAGCTAATTCGAGATATAAAGAGTTTTCAGCAATGCGGAAACCCGGCGGTATTCGTCGCTAATCCAAATTGCAGTTTATGCAGTGAAAAATACTGTGCCGCGTTTGGTACGGATTTCTGTAAATATTACAAAAAAGGAGAGGTGAATAATGCCTGAAAGAAGAAAATCACCGATAATCAAAAACCTAATGCCGGGTTTATCGGAGAGGGGCAAAATCAAAATCGGTAAAAAGGGAGCCGAAAGAAACGGTTCAAACGGTGTCTACCAGTTGCCGCAAAAGCTCGACCATTTCCTTATTACAACGCTTGAACGCGGAAAGGATAACAATTTTGTTATCAACAAGGAAATACACGAAGAACTGGGCGAAGCTCCGAAAGTTATTCCGATAACTTTATTGTACGATGATATTTCCCTAAATTTCCAGTGTCGTTATACTTGCTATTTCGGTAAAACTTTGTATTGTTCTGGTGACGGCGAATGCGCTGACAGATTGAAGGCGAAAGACTCACCGGAGCGCCATGAAGTACCGTGCCCATGCCATAGAAACGACCCGACATTTACCGGGGATGACGGCAAAGGAAAAGGAAAGTGCAAAATTAACGGAACTCTTTCGGTTATGATCGCTTGCAAAGCTTCAACCGTCGGCGGAGTATGGAAATTCAGGACAACAGGTTATAATTCAACGGTCGGAATTTTGTCCTCGCTATCATTGATAAAAACGATAACAGGCGGGGCGCTTGCAGGAATACCTTTGAATTTGACAATCGTTCCGAAGGTCGCAACAAACCCGGTTGATAATTCAGCGGTTACCGTTTATGTTGTTGGCGTTGAATTTGCCGGAAACGTTCAACAATTGCGCGATGCTGGAATGAAAATATCACTCGGAGACGCGACTTATCGCCAAAGATTAGCGCATATTGAAGAGGAGGCAAAACTTTTACTTTCTGTTGACAGCGCATATATTGACGAAGCTGCAGACATTGTTGATGAATATTACCCGGAAGAACACGGACAACCCGAAGTATTACCGCCGGAAGGTGCGAAAGAAATCGTTCTTGAAGCCGAAGTTGTTCCAGTTGATCCGGTACCGGAACCAAAACCTGAACCAACAAAGAAACCAACGAAAAAACCAGAACCGGTTGCCGTGGAAGTAACCGCCGAAGTATCAGCACCGGTACCAGTAACGAAACCGGAACCCGCATCGGAGCCGATCGCAGCAAAAGAACCAGTACAAACAACCGTTTTCGGGGATATTCCCGAAGATCTTTTTTAACAGGAGAAAACCAAAATGAAACTACTCGAAAAAATCATCGTTACCGGCGTGAAGTTTAATCGCACGCTTGAATCTTATAACAGGCTACCTGAGAGCCATAAACCGGAATTAAAACCGAAGCTTGATAAAATGCTTGCGGATATTGAAAGCTATGTTACAGAATACCTTTCAAGTGTTAAAACGAATCCGCAGCCGGTTTTCGTATCAACGCCGGAACCGGCCCCGGTACCGGAACCAAAGCAACCGCCGAAGACCGCCGAAGATATCAAGAAAACCGGACCGAAAAACCCGGTGATTGCAGACCCAAGAATTACAAAGGCGCTTGAATCTAAACCTGAACCGAAACAGGAGGACATTTTTCAATGATTTTCAAAGTAAGAAACTATAGAGGGATCGGCACCGCCGATATCGAACTTGATAAACTCGCGCTTGTTACCGGGTTGAATGGTTCCGGTAAATCAAGCACTATCGAGGCGATTATGTGCGCAGCAACCGGACAACCTAACCCTTTCAAGGATGTAACGAAAAAAGAGTCCTCAATGCTGGTTCATTCCGGGACGCCTTCTGGGTCGGTTGAATATGTTGACGGTGAAACGGTTTCAAAGGTGTCTTTCCCGTCAATGGAATACTCATCGGTGAAACAACCGGTTTTAATTTCCGATATTGCAGCCGGAATCGATTCGTTGTGTGATATGAAAATTCCTGACCGCATCAATTATATCGTTACAATGATGAAAGCAACCCCTACAATCGAAGATCTCGCTTCGGAGCTTGTCAAGGTAGGTCTCATACCGGAAGGCACGGCAAAACCTACGGAAACGGAGCTTTGCGTTAAACTTTGGGAAACGATCGAGATAAACGGCTGGGATAACGCCGCTAAACAGGCACGCGAAAAAGGAACCAAATTAAAAGGCGTTTGGGAAGACACGACCGGCGAGAAAAAATACGGAAAACGTATTGCTGAATCTTGGATCCCGGAAGACTGGTCGGCGGAACTTGAAGGAATCGGCGAAGAAAAACTTGTTCAGATTGTCAAGGATTGCAAAGAATGGAGAGACGCAGCCTTAAAAGAACAATCGATTTCTGAATATGAGCAAGACACCCTGCAAATTCAGGTTGACGCTATGCCGGATATCGAGAAAAAAATGGTTTCTCTTGAACAAGCAATACGCGAATGCAACGACGAAATCGCGAAGATTAAAACCGAGATCGACGAAAAAACCAAGGCTGATAAACCGGTTCTTGAGTGCCCGGCATGCAAACAGAAGCTTGATTTTGAAAACTCGGTGCTGGTTAAAACAGACCGCGTTCCAAAGCAGGCCGAAGACGTTACCGACCTTAAAAATCGCGGAAACGGTTGGATTGCAACAAAGCAGAGCCACGTTGAAGCGTATGGAGCGCAAAAACAGAAACTTTCCGAAGCTATCGAAGCGAGAAACAAGCTTGCGGAACTTCGATCGGCACCGGAGCAGCCGGAACATTCTGTTACCGAAGTTCTACAGAAACTTGAACTTGCAGAATCGCGTTTGAGTGCTTACCAGATTTACAAAAAGGCATTGAAAGCGCACCGGAATATCGAAACGAACGAAAAGTTGGTTGAAATCTTGGAACCGAAAGGAATCAGAAACAAGAAATTGACCGAAGCGTATGCAAAAATCAATCGTTCGTTAGCGGTAATCTGCGACGGTGCCGGATGGAAAAAACTAGAATTGAACGAAAACTGCGAAATTATTTTCGGCGGTGTTCCATACGGTAGAATGATTGCAAAATCGGAACGGTACCGGGCGCGAATTTTGTTGCAGATCATGGTCGCATGTGCGGAATCATCAAAGTTTATGGTCATCGATGATCTTGATGAACTTCTTGAATCGGTTCGCTCGCAAATGTTAAAGGCAATCTTGAATACAAAGATACCTTGTATCGCGGTTGCAGCTATGCAATCAAAGGAAAAGGTTGCGGAGCTTTCCGGCAAGCTTAAAAACATGGGCGGGCGTTGTTACTGGGTTGAAAACTCTGTTGCGAAAGAGGTTTGATTATGGGAGATATGATATATCAAGGCGGTAAAAAATTTACCGTTTGGGTAAAAAAGATGTACGGCAATAGCTGGATAGAGAAAGAGGTCATTTGTGTTATAAAAATAAACGCGTATTTTGTTTTAATAGATGACATGGGTTATTCTGACTTGTGGAATTGCTTACAGAAGAGAATCCAAACAACGACACAAAACAAGAGGCTCTTGATTTGTGTAAAGAAATCCTTGAACATGAAAACTGGTCATTTGATCAAGCAGAGGCTTTTTTATCAAAGGCATGTGAAATTGCCAGAAAGGATAAGTCGTAAAATGTTGAAGAAATACAAATTGCTTAATGACGGGCATTTTAATTTTCTTAAAGGCGTTAATTTTCCAATAACGGTCGAAGGAAGTGTTTGCGAAAAAACACCGATCGGAGTTGACGTTCCAGTTAAAGAATTGAAAAAATATGCTGATACAACATTATGCGAATCAGAATCTATCTTTTTCTTTCTTGATACTGAAATAGTACCAATTGAAATCAAGGCAAAAAACAAACCAAAAATCAAAAAGAGCACGTTACTATTCTCGCTATCTGCTTTAATGCTTTTGATTGCACTCGTACTAACAATAGTATCAAAAAACTATTTTGCTTTTATGATATGCTTTGCTTTGATCTTTGGCGATAATTTAGACAAGGCCGCCGGAACTTTAAGGAAAAACGGAGATTTAAAAAAATGAAAAACAACAAATTATTGACCGTGAAAGAGCTGGCTTTGCGCTGGTCAATGTCGGTAAACACATTAAATCAATGGAGGCACGAAAGAAAGGGTCCAGCGTTTATTAAATTGGGCGGTGTTCGATATCCGCTCGATGAGGTTTTAAAATTTGAAAAGGAGCTTTTGAAGAAATGAAAACGCTTGAAAGGCTCATTTTGAAATTTATCACAGGAATGATTCTCGCTGTAAATATCGCATCGATAATCATTATTATTCTAGCAATCAAATTTATTTTCACGAAAGGTTTTTAAAAATGAGATTGACAAAAGAAACACTTGAACTTGAATGCAATCTGACACCGGAAGAGCGCCTTGAGTATTCAAAGCAGCTTGCGAATCACATCAAGGATAAAGCCGTTGTTACCGACCGCCTGACGGCTTATAAATCGCAGGCAAAAGCAACGATCGACGCGCACGATGCAAATATTAATTCATTATCAACAAAGGTTTCAACCGGTAAGGAATTTCGCGAGATTGTTTGCGACATCGAATATGACTGGGACAATAAAACAAAATATTGGCGCCGTCGTGATTCGAACGCAATCTGTAAAGAGGATATTATCACCGAGCGCGATCTTCAGGAGGTTCTTGACCTTCGCGAAAAAGAAGACAAGGAGAAAAAGAAACAGGAGGAGCAGGATAAACAAATAAACGCAACCGCTGCAGTAATAGCAGAGAAAGTCGTTGATCTTGTAAAAACCGAACAACCTGAAGAGGTTCCGACTGATGTTGTCGCGGCTATCGAAGTGCCAGACACACAAGAAACACCGCCGGAAGGTGCCGCAGAATCCGAAGAATTTTTTAACTAAATAAAAAAAAGAGGCTCCAAAAACGGAGCCTCTTTTGTTAAATATAACCGATTTTTTAAATAAACCGCAAGAACGAGAACGATCCAATACTCAAACTCGTCGTTCCGATAAAATTACCCCCAAGTTTTGAAACTGTAAAAAATTGATCTGCTATTGTAGGCATTGTAATTGTACCAATACTTTTAACGTTTGAATTGTCAAAAATCAAAGCTGGCATTTCTGGAGCAGCACCATTACTCAAAAAATTCAACGGCATATCTGTAACAGCTTCTATTCTGAAAGTCGATCTTGACCCGTTTATTAATCCGGTTATACCGGTTGGAAAAAATAGAGTAATAAGTTTAGCGGCCTGAGTTATATATCTAACCTCAAAAGTAACTTCTTGGTTGAAATATACGTTTGTAACTTTGCATTGAAAATCATCATACACAAAATCTGAAACCTCGTCATCAAGTTGAACCTTCGGACAACTTCCGTCTGAGTTTTGCCCCCTGTGATTGTGTCCAGTGTTCGCATTTATACCCCAGTAAGATTCCATTAAAGCCGGTGTTATAAATCCGAATGGTGGCGTCGAGGGCCATAAAGTTTTAGCCATAATATTTTACTCCTATGGTATATAAACGAAGCTCCAGACCGTCCACGCGGGCTGTAAGCGCAAATATAATTTCTCAAGTTCCGGGGCCGATGCAACACCGGTAACAGTACACGTTATATGATAGCATGTGTCAAGTCCATTACCAGACGTAACTTCACCGGGAATCAGTGTTGCAGTTCCGGTTGGCGAAGTGTTCGACGAATACGGAGCGACAATAAACGGAAACACGCCGGAACCTTCGGTTATCACAACGGTATATTGCCCGGCCCCTAAAACGTTACCGATGTTTTCAAAATACGCTTTCGATAATCCGCCTCGTTGACGCATCGCCGACAAAATTCGATTCTGTCGCTGTTGATTTGTCCCGGTTGAAACTAGATTGTATTCTTTTTCATATTCTTCAAGAAAATCAACGGTCACATCAGGAAATAAATTAACAAGTAATTCATCCGCAGCATCTTCGGTCATGTCCAAATGTTCACCGATTACCGCGAAATTTTCCTGCATTTTATTCATACTATTCATCGGTGATTAACCCCTTTACAGGAAACAATCGCAATAACGCCCGGCGGTGTCTACTATCCCACTGGTAAGGCTCAAATAAATAATACCCATGCAGCAAATGGACTTGTTCCATGTCGTCAACTATACGTTCTTCATCATTGGGCCACGGCATTGTTAAGTCGGAGAAATTAACTCCGACGTTTAATGCCATGGCCCTTTTTTGTGCGGTATCTACTGCCATATTATGACAAATTCCTTAATTGAGAGACAACAAACGTGCTTCCGTTATCGGTTGTATCAGCTTCACAAATAGGTGTATCAGCATCGTTTGTAAACCGTCTCAAACTTGTGGTTTGGGTCTTCTCGTTTCTTAAAGCCATGTGCAATAATTGAATCGCTTCTTTCAAGGTTGGAGTTGCACTTGTTACGCCTGTCAATTCAGGAATCGCACCAACAACAGCAGCTTCTATGTCTGCAAGCTCTGTTTCAAGTTGATCAACGGCAAAACGTGCGTCATCAGAAATAGTAACCGCACCGCCTGAATAATCCGTTATTGTGAAATTTCCACGGATCGCAATCGTTCCACCGGTACAACTTGCATCAATAATCAGTTGCCCGTTTCCTTCGATTGACATTCTGCAACCTGCAGACATAGATTTTACTCTCATTCCGCCGGAATAGCTTCGTAATTCAAGTGTCGAATTGGTTCCGAAATTAAATATTGGCGTGTCGGTACCAGCAACACCTGAATAACAATGGTGTGCGATATACTGTGAATCATTGTAACCAGTTATTTCACCTCCGAAAGAACAACGGAACATTCTGAAGCTCGGAAGCGTAACACCCTGATCTGAAAGGTGGCATTCTTCGATTCTTACCGGCGCTGGGTTTGTTGATACCGCAGTACCAATTAAACGAGCACCTGTTATTCTTGCGTTTCCGATATCCTGATTATTCAGTGTTAAAGTATATGCGTATCCTTCAACATCAATTTCGTCAAGTCCCTGTGTCAATGTCAGCGCCGATCTTGCATCCATGTGTAAATGGTTAAATCTCGACAAATTCATTATAGTAATTGCGTCATCAAGGTTATCGACAGGGTTTTGAGGTGTTCCGTTTTCACCAACAACCGCGCCCGGTGTTCCGTGCAATGTGTCAATGTAGACTTTCGCACCATAAAAAACTTGATTACCTTGCAACCAAACAGCATCAGAAATTTCTGCAGCGGTTAATCCTACGGCGACGGCACGAACAAGAACCTGATCAAGTTCAACGATATCCGCAACGTTGTTTCTGATTGACCGGAAAGCTATTCGAACACGACCTTCAGGAGAATTTTCGCGGTGTTGAGAAATAAGCGGATAAGTAAAATTTAGATCGGTTGCAGATTCACCGATCTGAGTAGACACACCAGAAATCTGTTGCCATGCCATTGTTACCCAGTTATAGGCAAAAACGTTAGTCGCTGCGGTGCCACCCCCAACAACGACAGTTTTTCCGTTTATGTAAACCGATTGCGGAACTTTGTCCTCAATTTGAAATTCAAGATAAAAATCAAAAACATTTACTCCGTCAGGTCTTACTTTCAGATAAACATCGTTTTTAGTATGCGTGTCGGTGTAAGTTCCAGACGTAACAACGCCTGAAGTTACTGTTGAAGATAGCGCAATTTCGTTTTCTGGAACACCTTCAACGATAGCACCCTGCAATTCTGCGAGGGAATCGGTTGAAGAATCAAATGCAAGGCCGTTTGCGTTATCTGCCATTTTTGTTAAGTTTGATGCTATCGTTGCAGCACCGCCGGACAGTGCGACCGGTGTTCCGATCCTTGTTGTTACTGTGTCGATCTTTGTATCAAGAGTTGTTCCAGTATCTACAAGTATTGAATCAACAACTCCGTCGATTGTATCGAGTTTACTATCAAGAGTATTAAGAGGGAAAAGTTCTTTAGCAGCGATATCGCTTCCGCTTCCTTGGTTCCAAATATCAAAAGCCGGGTCGTTACCATTTCCATAAATCTTTACTGCTTGACCGTTTTGATTGATAACATTTAATTGCTGTAACGCAAATATTGATTTTCCAGTTGCTAGTGGAATACCTGAAATACTTGTTAATTCACTAGAAATAGAAGTTAGTTCGTTTGTTGCTAAAACTGCAATATGATCTATTATTAATTGATTACCTGCGACAGAATCCAACCCGACGAACTTTACTTGTAAAATTCCGTTCCATAACATATTGGACTCATTAAGTCTATAAGAATACAAGTATGAACTTATTCCAGTTTGAATTCTTGATCGGTAATCATCGGATACCTTTTCGTAATCTAATTCATAGTTCACCATAGGTAAATTTGCATTTGAAATATAAACATCGTAACCGTCTCCGCCATTAATACCGATTGACGTTTGAAGATATTTAGGATACCAACCAGAAGGTATTGAAAAATTTACAACTAAAGAAGGTACCCCGTTTCCGTTTTGCTCAAAAACGGTGTTGGAGCCGTTTCGTATATCCATGTCCCCAAGGGTGCCGGATGATAGAACCAAATTATTAAGAACTGCAGACCCCCCAGAATAAACAGATCTTTCTTTGCTTGTATTATTTATTATTTGTGTTTGCGGATCGGCTCCGGTTGCTGATAATGTTACACAAATACTTTTATCATAGTCCTTTATTGTATTATTTGCGTGTTCGCTAGACATAGAAAAAACATATCTTCCAGTACTGCCAATTTCAGTAACAGTGTATGTCGGAGTTATTGTGGTAGCAATTCCATCATAACCAAGCTTGGTTATTATAGCCGTTACTGTTAAACCAGTTTTATATGATGGCCTGTTTGCGCTATCAATCATAGGGACAATAAAAGAAAGGTATCCACCTGAACCCCTTACTATCTGTTTAAAATCTAAAACTTCCATATCTTAAAACCTCCGTTAAATTACACTATTCCAACACCAACGCCAACGCCAATACCCATTCCAACACTATGTATATGACCAAAACCGCCTAATAAATTCATTGTTCCGTTTCCATTATCAACACCGGTAAGACCACCAAGGTTTGGGCCTAAATTGTATATCGATAATGCGTCACTAGCACTTAATGCGTTAGAGTATACTATTGCTGATTCTGCCTGCCCGTTATGAATATTAAATAAAACCAAATTGGGTAACGCCGCATTAGTTGTCGTTGCAGGAATCGTACCAAAAAATGAAAGCGTAACAGCTACTCCGTTAACATACAATTTTAGCCTGTCTGCATTTGCTGCACCTGCGCCATTGTAAACCACGCAAATATCAGAGTATACACCAGAAGTTAATACGCTAGACAATGCAACGGATCCGTATGCGTTTGCACCGTTCGTTACAAAAATATAAAGCAGTCCGCCTTCAATGCGAAGTGCAACTCTGTTTGATGTGTCGGTAAGTGTTTGGTATATATTTCTTGTTGTTGTTAAGTCTGTTGTCTTTATTCTCGTTATGGTTGAGAATGTTGTTTTATTTTTAAAAATCAGCGTCGATCCACTTAAATTTATAACGTCATTGGAACCATCAATATTATAGTCCTTTTGTGCAAGTCTAAAACCGTAACCAGTTGCCATATTGGTAAGTGTTCCGGTAATAGTGCCGCCAGATTGAGGGCCGTTATAAAGCATAGAATAGCCGGTATTAGCATCAGCAGTTCTGAATGTCTCGCATTTTGGAACAAGCGCAAAAACAACATTGGCTTCGTTAAAACTTCCAATCATATTAACACCTCATTCGGTATTATATCCCATACCTTGTTTTGTGATACATACCAAACGTTTACAATTTGCGAAACTTTTAATTCTATCCAAGTATCAAGAGCCTCGACAATATGCTTGTCTATTTCGTAAAGAGCGAAACCGTTTATAAATACAGGAACATTGTTGTTCTTAATTTCAACGCCGATTATATTACCTTCGTTGCGTTCGCCGATCAAATATTTAAAATTGTTTTCGGACAAACCCAAGGAAATAGTCGCAGTTCGCAATATTTCGTTCGAGGCTTCGATTGTGTCGGCCTTGATTATCACATATTTACTATCGAATTCATCCATTTAAACACCAATCGAAATTGAATTTTTTATTTTAACGATAAATTCAACGCATGCCTGCTTAACATCGGCAGCAGAATCAGAATTAATATAGATTGTGATAGCGTAAAAACCTTGCTCGATCCCGGTAATCTCAACCGGATCAAAACACCAATTAGCGACAATACGACCGTCGGCCATTCGTGAAAATGTCAACGTGAAAACATCAGCAGCGTATAAATCAGAGCCGGATGTTGTCCATTTTTCCTGATCGGCGTCCGGCTTTGTCGCCCGGTAAATTGAAACCGCGCTTTCGAGAATGTCGGTCAATCCTTCAACGTTCAATAGAATTTTCCCGGAAGCTGTCGCACCTTCACGACATTCAATAACCTCAAAATTTCCGGGGTATTCCATGTTGTAATGTACTGGTCGAATCATTTTATACCTCCGTAACCGTTATTACATTCGGCCGAATAAACCGGTCATTTGCTGCTAAAACATTACCCGCAGGAAGCGACAAAACAGGGTTTATTGCACCGTATGACATCGCAATACAAATAAGCGTCGCGGTGTATAATGGCTCACCGGGCACCATTAAATTCATGTTATCGCGAATGGCCTCGGCTATTGCAGCCTCATCGACAAATTGACCTTCCGGGGCTTGCACCGTCATTGTAACCGATTGCGAAAGCGGTTTTGCAGAAACAACCGAAGCCGCAAGCATTCCGAGCGGTCGAACGGTTTCAATATAATCTTGCGTTACCGAGCGAAGTTCCTCTTCGATGTTTACCGGGCTTACAACATCAATGATCGTTTCATCGGTTGGCACCGTGAAAATACCAACGGTACCGGCACCGAAACCGGCGTTTACAACAGTTGCGAGATTGTTATAATATACGGTTCCGTCGTATTCGAAAAAACAATTATTCTGATCAAGTGCCCAGTCTTCAAAATCCTGCTTGTTCCCACCAGCCGGAGCTTGACGAATGAAGCGCAATATTTTATTCAAATACGTCGAATCGGTATCCGTTTCGAGGTAAGGAATATCATAAATCGCGCCCCATTTTCTGAGGTTTTCGGCGTCTGCAGTATCGACGAACATTTGCTTTTTGTTATAGTCGCACTTCTTGAAAATACCCCAAATCATAGAAGCCAAAACGGAACCCATAATAAAAGGCATAGAGCCTTGAGACACGTCCGGGTTTGAATCGAGATTCTGGTAGTCGGTGAGAATATCTCTTAATATCTGATCAAAATCTTTTTCATACAATAAAGCCATCGGCGGGCCCTCCTACACTTCTGAAAGTGCTTAAATCGACAGGCGTTCCGTCGGCCTGCGTTGCTTTTATAAATATGTCAACGCGCCCGATAGCCTGAATGTTTTTTTCAACGGTAACAAGAATTTCTCTCGCCTTGCCTATGTCAAGAATCCACTTGAGTGATTTTTCAACTCTGTCCTGAATTAATGGCAGTTTTTCATCAGTCAACTTTTTGATATCAGACAAATCAAGGCCGAAACCCGGATTATTAAAAAGTGTTCCTTTTTTAATGTTGATCGAGAAATACAAAAGGTTACCGATGTTTGTCGGCTTTTCCCATGACATTTCCGGTACACCATTCGGACCTTGTACAATTGCGAAATCCATTATTGACCTTTAACTTTTGAGGTGCAGTGCAACTCTGCAGACAATGGCGGCGTAAAAATAGTTGCGGTTGTTGGGTTTCCCGGTGTCCCGCAAGTATGCGTATGCGCTGTTAGAACTGACAAAATATCCTCCGTAACCAACTTTTTTAACGCACTTGAACCAAGTTCAATATCGCCATTACTCTTTAATATAATCTTATTTTGGTTGTTCGCAACCGTAATATCACCATTTTCCGCAATTTTAACGTATTTATTCGCATCGCGGTAAATCGTTGTAGTGTTTTCTAAACCTTCCGGACGATCTTCGGCGGTGTCAGCGCTTGCGATCATGGTAATATTTTCACCGCTTGCGATCATGTAACCGTTTGTTCCCGGCTTCAATGTGCTATGAAATCCCGCGTGCTGATAACTTGGACGCTGGGTAATTTCTTCCCCGGCCCGCCCGATAGCGTCAACCAATGAATGTCGATCGCTCGCGGTTATTTCAGAAACGACTACTTTAAAAACTTGCATTATATTTCAAGCTCCGAAGTTAATTTTTCCTTCGATAAAAATACTTCTGTCGTGGTCCCGTTGGTTCTTGAAAATTTGAATTCACGCGAATAAATAACTAAATATTCTGTAATCTCGTTGATATCATCAAAAACATTAACGTATCGATTAACGTTCCATGTTTCCCCGTTTTCGGCCGTGTGTCCTTGTACCGTATATGTAACCCCAAAACCTTCAATTCGTTGATCCTCGCGTTCCTGAATCGCTATCAGGCGCGGGCTTTCTTGTTCGTCATCAACTTGCATAGCCATAAACTTAATATTTGGCACCGTTGAATCTTTTGCAATCTTGAAATGACCAACAGTATCAGAGTCGGGATCATCAACTTGCGAAGAAACCATAATTGAACTATACCGCCCGGAAATATCTTCGTAAAAATCGTATGACAAAGCATTATTTCCGATACCGTCACGCCGGAAAGTAATCGAATATTCGATTGTGTCGTTGTATCGCTTCCGGTTCAGATCGCCGATATACAAAGTGCCTTCGTTTTCATAAAGAATTTCATACCCAAGCGCCTTAACAAGCTGGTTTATTTTGTCAAAAACGCGGTCTCCGACGTTTATTTTGTAGTGTTTCCTGGCTTTTAACCCAGTAAAAGCTTGATCGTAAACCGTAGAATAACCAGATCCATCAACGGTTTTTGAGTTATTAACGTCTGCAACAGTCGCAGAATTGCGACTACTTACGTCTGAAGAACTATTAAAACCGGTTGAATCTTCGATATTTTCCGCCGATCCGCGAGGTTTAACATAGAAATCCGTCTGCTTAATCAACGCCTCAATGATAAATTTCGGCGTTTTATTGTTAAAATCCTTGAAATTGTTGCAGAAGCTTTCGACAAGTATTCCGGCGCGGTCTTTTCCTGATAATGTAACTATCTGTGAACTTTTATCACCGCTTGCCTGTTTCCGTTGAATGATCCCGGTGTACTCGGTTTTTCCGTTCACCATAAACTGAATTTTATCACCGACTGAAACCGAGAAATCAACATTAACCAAGGTAACAGAAAACGGATTTGCAAGGTTGTTATAATCTGATAGGAAAGAATAATCAGAATATTGATTATCATCAGAGATAACTTCGCCGTATTTATTCGTTATGATTATTCGAATCTCATCCATTTGCTGACCTTGGAAATATTACTTTAACGGCACCGCTTGCGAAAGTCGGGTTTTTAATATGCGGATTCAGTTTCAAAATACGTTCTGCAGATTGATAATTCATACCGTTCATTATTGCGGTAGTGTGCAAACTCTGCATTGGAAGTTCTTGCGTTTCCATTCTTTCCCGTGAAAGTTTTATTTCGTTGATATACGTCTGCAAAGTCTTCGCCTGATCGCGCAGAGGTGCGTTTTCCCGATCCAAAAGCAATGCGTCATATATTAGGGCTTTAACATTAAAAAGCGTTTCTTCGAGCTCCTGCGCGGTCATTGCGTCAGGGATAGGGTCACCGCCGACATAGTTTCCGGCTGCGTCGAACGAAGCTTTCTTTTCCTTCTTTGAAATTTTGTCGCGTTTCTTGTCATCTTCTTGATAAACGTTCCCGGCTTCGTATGCGACACGAGAAGCCCCTAAAACGATTACCGCCGTCCTTTGGGTCGCGTCGGTGAAAGTGTCGGCTAAATCGCGTGTTGCTTGCGTTATATTGTTGATAAATGCAGCCGGTGAACTGCTCGCGGTGGCAAAACTTACAACCAAACGATCAATTGCAGAATTTATCGAAGAAACAATTTCACCGGGTAACCCTTGAACGTAGTCAACGGTATTTTTAATCGATGTTGCAGCCGATACTATTCGATTCAAATATGCGTCGAGTTTTCCCTTGAAAGCTGCCATTGTCGCAACAAACGCACGGAGAGACGCCGCCAATCGCTGCAATTCCGCGAGCCTGTCGGATATTCCGGCGCTTGCTAACCTAAATTGTACCCCCTGCGCCGGAAGTATATAAAGGACAAACGTCGATTCATCAGAAGTAACCTCTTCGACAAACGTAAAACTCACCGAAGCGAATTTTTTTGTTTCGTCGTCAACGCTTGAAAAACCTTCAACCATGCCGGACATCTCACCAAAAACCGGGTGAATAAAATCGACCGGCTCGCGGGTTTGTTCAAGTGTTGCCTTGAAGTTTAAAAACGATTCATACGTTGGAAAAATCGCCGTCGAAGGTTCCCAACCTTGTGTAATTGGCGGATTAGCCATAAAAACACAATCAACGGTATATGTCCGCGTGTTTTGCCCGGTGTTTTCCAGCTTGTTCCGGTTAGAAAATGGGTATTCGTGTTTTATAACCGACGAAGTAAATCCATTCGAAACAGAAACAATATTCAGGTAAAACCCTGCAATTTGTGGTATGAATCTATCAGACATTATTGACCAAACCTCCATTGATTACGACCGACGGCGTAATTGGTAAACCTTTTCGATCCGGTGTCAGAATTTGAAAGTCCTTCAAGTTTTGCGTCGGTTCTTCCCATTGTGTTATTGACAACCAGACTCAATTCAATATTGTTCAGGGCGCTTTCAACGGCGTTCATACTTGACCGGGTTGAACCAGCATTTACTATTGGTTCGAGGAAACCAACGCCGAGTTCGTCCTTTAGCCGTTTTTTTGCTGTTTCTGGTAACTTTTTGATTCTTTCGTTAAGTTGCCCGGAACGGCTAATATCCCCGGCAATACCTACTATCGGGGAAATGATATTTCCGAAAGCGACCCCGAATTTACCAACCAGCTTTAATGTTTCACCTATCGCCATGAAAGTATTTTCAAGCTGCTTTAATTTCCCCGGATCTGAAAGCAACCGTTCAAGGCTAACCGATAAATCATCAATCACGGGAACAAGTGCTTTATCGGCTAACATGGTGCCGAGCGCCCCGGCCTTTCCGAATGCCTGTCCTGATGTTTCAGAAACTCGTTTGTATCTTTCGGCGTTGACTTCTGCAGCCATTCCTCCAAGTTCAAGAAGACGGTTAAAACTCTTGATTTCTCCCCCGGTCTTCTGGTATTCAACCGCGAGAAGTTTCAAAGGAATAGCGGCCTCTGCGTTCGGGAAAAGCGCGTTTATTTTGTTGATATCCCCGCCGGTAGCTTTCAAAAGTTCCGGTATAACGTCGCCGAGATCGCGAAGGGTTCCGCCTTTTTTTGTTGTTTTAACGCCGGTGGCTTTTTCGATATCCTTCGACCGCTTCCCTATTTCACGAAGGAACGAAGCGACATAGGTAGCAGCCTCGGCTTTCCCGGCGCCCTTTCCGGCAATCTGAAACAATCCGCCGAATTCGGTAAACTGTTTCATGTTTTCAAAACCGGCTTGCGTAAACGCTCCCATAAGCTTCTGCGCTTCGCTTGTAAGTTCCGAAAGGTTAATAGAGGCTTCGTCACCTTGCGCAATCAAAACATCGAGAAAATCGAATATTCCGCCGGTCTGCTTTGTTCCAGATTCGTTGATTGAATTCTTAAGCGCTGCTATCAAAATACCAAGTTCGGAAGCGTCCGACCCGGTACCGCGCAGGGTCATTCCGATTTTGTCGAGATTCTGGGCGGCAAGATCAAAATCGCCGGATTTATCAACAATCGCCTCGAATGTTGATAAAATATTATCACGCGAAACACCGTATTTAATCGAAGCAGCGGTTATCGATTCTCCAAGTGCCGCCTGCTCTTCCCTTGACTTTTTCGCTTGTACCGCAGTTCTCGCAAGGCGTTCTTCGTATTCAATGATTCCGCGACCCATTACAACGCCCGCAGCGCCGACGGCTAAACCGGTACCAACGGCACCGGCAACACCGCGACGGAATAAACGAGAACGGCGTTCTGCGGATAACCTTTCAGCTCTTTCGATTTCACGATGGGCTGCTTTTTCTTCACGAACGCGGGCGCGAATATCTTTTAAACGATTTCGAGCACGCTTCCGGAAAAGCCGATCTTCCATCCGTTCAGATTCGCGGGCGCTTTGCTCTTCGGCTTTTCTTGTTTCGCGGATTACCTTTAAGCGGTTGCGGGCCTTTTTACGGGAAAGGCGGGCGTCTATTCGTTCCTGTTCCCGCGCTTCTTTATTTAATACCCGTTTAGCTTCTGCAACTTCTTTCAGAAGCTCTTTATTATCGCCGCCAATGGATATGTCTATATCTGCCATTATTTACCCTCGTTTTCGACCGTTTCCATTGCACGAATGTACAACCATTGCCCGGTTGTTAGTTCTGTAGAAGCTTTACCAAAGATAGAATTAGCCTTTTCGCTAAATCGATATTTGAAACGCTCCCAACAATCTCCTCTGGCTTTTTTTTTAAATCTTCCATGAGTTTATCGTAGTCTTCAGGACTCATTTTGTCAAGAGACGGCGAAAACTCTTTTCGCAGATTGTCAAGCTCAGTAATAAAATACTCTTTCATTTCCGGCGTAAATGCCGATCTGAAATCAGTAATATTCTTCGAAATACCGTTTCCGGTTGATGGATCTTTCAGCGATCTATAAAGCATTTGCGTTTCGATTTCAGCATCGTACATGCGGACATTTTCAAAACCTACTTTATGACCATCAAAAATTTTATCGGCTGCAAGTGTCGCCTGTAGTTCGTCATCTTCGGACAACAGTTTTACACGAATGAAATCACCCGGAGAACCGGGAATTTCAACGTCCTTGTATACCGCAGTACCTTGTCGAAGCTTTTCGAGTAAATTCATGCTACCCTGCTATCGATAAAATTCTGAACTTCGGTCAAGAATGCCGTCAGTTCTGGATATTTCAGTTTTGCACCGTTAAGCGCCTCAATGACACGCGCTTTATTAGCCATGCACGGAACCGGAAAACCTTTTGCTCGTTCGTTCAAATCATCTTTTATCATGGCGTGAACTTCGAGCAGCTCGGTGTTTTCCTTTTGTAAATCGGAAACGGTGGCACTTTTTACGGTGCCACCGATCTTTTTGTTCATTAGATCAACTCCAGATCCGGTGAACGTGTCTCGGCGGAATAAGACAGCGTGTAGGTTGCCTCGTTCTCGCCGTCAATCGGTGAATCACCAACCTCGGTAATTGCAACGCCTCCGAATTTTACGCGGTCGCCGTTGTCATACTGAACGGTGAAAGTACCTCCAAAAATCCGGCGTGGATCCACCCCGGCAACAGATTTCGGAATTTTCGCGTCAACAGTGAACCCGTAACGGGGCTGCAGTTTCGCGGTACCAGATTTGTTCATCAGAGCAACCGGTTTTGAAAGGGCAACAGAGTTTTCTTTGTACCCGGAAAAATCTTCGAAGTTTTGACCGTTATATTCGATCGAACATCTTGTTACATATTCAGCCATTTTTTATTCCTCCTTAACTCAGAATAAGATCGAGACGGTTTGCGATTATGTGCATTCCTGCGACAACTTTCGCCGGGATTGACACGTTGACACGGCCCACATTTTGCAAATCATCCTCAACAATGATTTCTTCACGGGTTACCGGGTTCCAGATTTCAAGCTCTTTCAGCAAGCGACAAACATCAAAAACCTCATCACCAAGAGCGAGTTTTGTTCTTTCGGTTTTCTTTGTTCTTCCAAAACGTTCCGCTTCACGGCTTTCGATTGCAATTTTTCCGTAATCCATCGAAAGTATCGTTGTCAGATCAAGATACGCTTCTGATTTTGATCCGGCTGCGTTGGTCGTGTATGTAGTAACCGCACGAACAATCTGAACCGTATCGCCGGGGCCGACTTCAAGAGGCGTAACACCGTTAAGCAAGCAAGATTCCTGCTGTGAACGGGAAAGTTGATCTTCAAGAGCAACCGGACCAATACCTTTAAGCGCCAAAGTATTCAAAGGCATTGCCGGGTCTGATTCACCGGCGGAAACCGCGCAATAAGCAGCGCCGATTTCATAATCAAGCGAGTGCCCGCGCTGGGTTGTTTTGGTCTGCTTTAAATACGCAACGGTCAACCGTTCATAGTTCAAAGTTGTCCCTGCAAGTGTTTCAAGTGTTGCCTGAACACCGGTATAACCGAAAAACCCTACTGCGGTCCGGCCTTCGGTCGGTGCGCTTGCATCCTGAAGATGCGTTTTCAAAAGTGCGAGATTCGTCGCGTCGTTGTTACAAACCATGATTTTGTTGTAATCGGCCGGGAAAATCGCGGTAAGCGCGGTTGCAATACTTGGGTCGGTTGCACCGCTTGTCGGCTGAACAATGGTAACCGTCGAAGTACCGACATTGTTATTACGGTACGAAACGGCGATATTGTTTCCAAGCGTCCCAAGGTTCCGAGCGGTAAGGGTTACAACCGCAGCGTTTACCGTTGCAATAACCGGTGTTTCAAGGTGAACGGCTTCAATCGCGAGTTTAATCGCTGTTGCAATTTCTGCTTGAGTATCACCGGTGAAAATTGTCGCTTCGGCGCGAACGTTTCCTATCCAGATTTCAATTGAACCGGTTGTTGATGCGGTACCGGCAATTGTAATAGTGCCAACCGCTGCAGCGCCCGCACCGTCAGGAACCGGGACAATCCACAACTGAAGGTTCGGATTTGCCTTCAATGCGGCTTTCGCGGCTAAATAAACGTTTGAACCGGCACCGCCGTATACTTTCGCATCTTCGGAGGAAAAAACCTGAACCGGGACGTTTGAAACGCCAGTTCCGGCACTTGTTTTCTGTCCGATAATGCAAACTTTTTGCGCGTTTGCGGGTAATCCACGGCTTGCAAGGGATGCGTTATATTCGCTATAGCGCCCCGGTTTCCGTATCGATGACGGAATGTTTTGAAAAGCGATTGTCATTTTACAGACTCCTTTTTAGTTTCCTTGACTTCTATCAGAGATCCGTCTGCAAGTTTACAACGGATATCATGGTTCGGTTGCACAGAAATAACAGTTTCTTCGTCAACCTTTTGCGATTGAATCCAGAAACTTAAACCTTTTCCAGCCTTTACTTTCACAATATTCCTCCTATGAAATAATAGCGCGATCGGTTACACGACGCCAGTTTGTACCGTCAGAAAATGCAATTACCGCACCGCCGGCCTCATTCGACACAAAAATCATAGCACCGGTTTTACCGGTTGCCGTCGGTACCGTTGAAACGGTGTAAGACGGGGCCGCCGGGATAAAATATGCCAAATCGTTAAAATGATTTATTCCGTCCCCGAATTTCATCCGCCCGGTGTCTTTTATAATGGCAAGTTCCCCGTCAGCTAAAACAGGGTTTGCAGTGGTCCAGTTTGCTATTGTGTCGCGTCGTGGTATAATTTTACGGTTCATTTCTTGCGGTTCCTCCGGTTATACCTTCAATATAATCTTTTGTTCCGGCTAAACCACCGGAAATATTTTCAATATGTTGCGAAAATGCTCCTCCGGCGTTTACGTCAGAAGTATTTACTTCAGAAACCATTGTTTCTGAGTTATCAACATAGTAGGTATTCACTATTTTCAAAAGTTCGCCTTGATCCGCGTCGATTTCCAGAGTCGCGGTATAGTTGAAACTGCATGTAAAATCGATCTGATACAACGAAAAACCAGCCCTTGCATACTCTTCGTCGGTGATATTTTGGAAATTCAAAGGCGTTAATTTGTCCTGAAGTGGCAACCCTAAATCAGTTATCAACAAGTTATTAACAATCGCGTCGAGTAATTTATAGGCTGCAAAACGTGATTTTTTCTCTCCGCCAAGATTCTGTGTAACCAAAAACAACGAAATGACTGGTATTTGTTTATAGGTTGTCATTGTAACTTTTTTATGAACGCCGGAGTCGATAGAAATATTGACTTTCGGACGCATGATAGAACCAGTTTGACGGTCAACTAATTGATTGAAATCAATATCCTGAACATCTAAACCGTTTTTATTTAGATGTTCAAGTATTTTCTCTGAAATTTTATCTAACATTTCAGTATGTTCTCCATAACGACGGCGAATATTGTTTATCTTCTGCCGTTTTATTGGTCAAAATTATACTTGGTTCGCTTTCGATCGGGAACGGTGAAACCTTGCCACTCTGGATATCACGCAGCATATCGACACAGAACTTGTAATCCTTCGAAATCGTTTCCGGCAATGTGAGCTGCATTTTCCGGCGATATAAATTATAAGCAGCGAGTTTTGTCGAAATATCAGAAATTAGCCCTGGAACATCGGAAACTTCCATATCGGCCGGGTATCTACCACGCAAAAATGAATCGATCAAATTATCTGCCTGTGAAATGCAGTCATAAACGATCTTTGTATCGATTTCCCCGGTGTTATTATCATCGGTAAGCTGTCGAATTATTTCAGGTTCCATGTATTTTTTAAGATCTGAAATAGTGCTATACAAATCAAGAGCAACGACCGAAGCCGTAATGGTTCCATCGCCGGAAACACTGACAACGCGAGTTGCTGCTAAAGAAGAATCTGCAATTATTAGCCCGCCGGTTGCGGACCATGTAGAATGCTTAAAACCTGGCGTTGGTATGTTTAATATCGAAATACTATCACCTACATCGACGGTGATTATTCCGGCCGGTGAAACTGTTGAATTTCCTGCGCTTTGAATAGTAACTAATGGCATTTAATCACCAACCCCTTTTATAAAAATGGCGCGGCGTTTTACCGTCCGCGCCATGTCAACAAACAAACAACCGTCAAAATTAGGTAGTCGCGGTATCCTTGAACATATATCCAAGATCGAGACCAACTGCAGAAATGTCAACCGATTCTTCCGCGTCGTACATCGTGCTGTGAATATCGTTCTCGTACCATGTGGTAATGAGACGGAAACCACCATCACGAGCAAGGCGATACTGATAACCGGGAGAAGGAACTTTCAGGCCGGGTTTCGCAGGTTTGTAGTAAAGGAAAGCGATACCTTTTCCGGTAGTGTCCCAAAGATCAACAGCAGTGAACTCGGTACCAGCAACGGTTTCTTCGTCAGTGCTTTTTACAGCGCTTCCAACGATTACTTCCTTAACCTTCGCAAGTGTCGCAAGTGACTGCTCATTGAGAAGCGGTGCATTTGCGCTTACCGACTGCGGATAGAGAAGGCTGATCAAAGCTGGTGCAACACAAAGCTGGGAATAACAAACATAATCCATGAACAGTGTGTTTGCTATCATACCAGTGTTTTTACGGATAGTGTCGCGGGCTTTCTTGATATCAGCAAGGAAAGTATCGTTTGCAGCGGTTGCGTCACCCCAGTGACCTTCGGCGTCTTCGCCACCGGCACCGACGGCGCTCCAGTTAGTAGCGTGCAAAAGCGCAGCAATTCGAACTTCTCTTTTCAGATCAAGCTTGTTCGCCATGAATTCCATAGCGTCGGAATCAGGAGAAACTGGAAGGTTTCCGGCCTGCGCTGCATCTTCTCTCTCTTCGTCTGTTACCTTTGTCGCGGTGGCATAATTTACCGGGTCAAGGTTCTGCAGATCAACAGAGAATTCGGAAATACGAGCAGCGGTGCCTGGTGCGCGAACTTCGGCCTCATCGGTGAACCAAGGGCCTTTATGATACTTCGGAACCTGAGTTTTTCTTGAAAGACCGCTGATAATAGGGAAAAGTCGATCGCCGACGAATTCCGGGTTACGATATGCCTGTGAAACATTTTGAAGAATGCCACGAACGACGATTTTCTGTGAATTTTTAACCATTTTATTTTACTCCTTATGCTGAAATGGCGATGCCACTTGAAAAAAGTTCGATAACGCCAACGTCGCCATCAGCACCGGTCGGTTCAACAACACGGCCGCAAGGAAACTGGGTCGCAACGGCGGTTTGGGCTTTTCCACTTGTAGCAGGACCGACAATGGTATTAACCGCAAGGCCTGCAGCGGTGACAATTTTTGTCTCTCCGCGAACCTTGATAACGGCCTCCATGCCCGCAGTTGGTGCATTTTGAAGAACGCCGTAAACCTTGTCGGTAATTGCATCCGCAAGTTCAACATTCGTTTTGGAAACAAGTTCAACAAAACGATACTGAGACGAAGAAAGATCCTCGCCCGCAATTTTAGAAATATAATCGCTGTCTGAATGACTAGCCATTTTAGACCTCCTCTGAAAGTTCAGGATTTTCGAAAAGAACAGCTTCAAGAGCCGCTCTGTATGTCATACCGGGATTTGCTGCGATTTTAGCCTCGACAGCGGATTCAAGTTTTGAAGCCGAAACCGGAGCCGGTGCGCTATTGTTGTCCGCGAAGTGTTCCCCGCTTACATCAACAAGAACCGCGCCTGCAGAAAGAATCGCTTTCTCAGCATTGAAAAGTTCCGCGTCTGCTTTCGCGAGAACTTCAAGTTTCTTGCTCTGGGTTGCAAGATTAACCGGCAAAAGCTTGCCTTCTTTTACCAGTCCATCAAGAAACTCCTTGATTTCCCCGGTAACTTTTGCGGCGTTGGCCGCCTCGATTGATGCTTTAAGAGTTGAATTCTCAACCTTCAAAGCGTCATTCTCAGAAGCGAGGGCTGTAATTTTAGCCTCCGACGCCTGATTTGCAGTTTCGAGCTCTGCAATTTTGTTTTCAAATTCTTTGCTCATGCCGGACGGCTCCTTTTTAGTGGTGTTTTTAAGCAAATCAACAACTTTATCGAGAATTGTTTTTTCAGGTTCAATTTCCGGCTGCTTGTACTTTTCTGCAACGTGCGCGGGAATTTCAGCATAATTGTACATGGTGAAGTCGTACATATTCGAAATCGAAACTTTTTCCGGAACGAACGAAGCCAGACCGAAACCGGCCGCCTCTTCAGCGGTCATCCATGTTGTTTTATTAACCATGGCTTCAAGTTCTTCGCGGGTTGCGGTCGAGTGCCGGAGGTATGCGGTAATTATTTGATCTTGCATTTTGTCGAGAACTTCGGCGCGTTCCCGTAACTGAGTAGAATTTCCACCTGCAGACAAAAACGGCGGGTGAATCATCATCATACTATTTTCTGGCATGATCGGCTTCTCTTCCCCGGCCATTGCGATAACCGAAGCAATCGAAGCTGCGACACCGGTAACGCGGATATTTACGGGGGCCGGGTGATTTTTGAGCGCGTCATAAATCGCGAAACCGTCGAAAACAGAACCGCCGGGAGAATTTATTTCAATATTCAGAACGCGGTCTTTGTTTTCCTTAAGTAAATTCGTGAAATCCTTGGAATTGTCCCCAAAAAAACCAATCTCATCATGCAAAAGTATGTCTAGTGTATCGGTTGTTTTATTTATTAGGGCTTTCCAGCATGTTTTTTCACTCATAAAATAGCACTCCTTACCAAGTAATATAATAATTATTCACAACATATCAACATTTTTTTTATTTTACTAACAAATGTTTTCGAAAAAGTCGCTTTATTGCGACTATATCGCTATTTTGAACCACTAAAAACGGACGCGCCGGAAGATTACCTTGTGGATAACCTAAGTTGTGAGCCCGGTTATAGGCTAATCCCCGGGATCCAACATAGACTCGATCGGACACCGGGTAAACATAAATCGACTTTTGCAGCGCTCCGGATTTACGAAGAATTTTCCAAGAAGCTGTTTTTTTACGCGGCCGCCATTTATTAGGGCCACCCATAACCGAGCCGGCTCTTTTATAAGCACCGCCTGTTTCAAAGCTTTTTTGAATCGATTGTTTTACGATTTCTCCGGCCTGTCTCCAAGGCATAGATTGAGCCCGGAGAATTAAGGTTTTCAACTTTCGCGTCGCTTCGGTGTTGTTAATTGTGATTCGCATTACATTTACCCGATCGCGTTCAATAATGGGTCGATTTTTTCGATACGAAGTTCTTTATCATTATCATTTTTTTTATTATGTACAACACATCCTTCACATGATCCAAAAAACTCACACCCAAGGCATATATTGTTTACTTCCATTTTTCAATCCCTCACAATCTCAAAATGTCCCATATCCTTAAACTTTGTCGTTGAAATTTCATCTTCGGAACCCCAGCGACCACCCCAGCGGATTTTATAGCCTTTGCTCGCGCCGATCGCGATAATGATTCCGGCAAGGTATGAACACTCATTCGCGCAATACGAAACGCCCTTGTTTTTGACATACGGGTACGCATCGACCGCATCGGAAGGAATTTTGTTGTGCTTTCCGTTTGGAAATTCCAACTTCGATAACCCCTGCGCAAATAATTTATTCTGTCGCTCTTTGTCCCGGTGACCTTCCGCAATTGTGATATCGAATATTTTTATCGCTTCGTTGAAAACAATTTGTAGTTCCGGGCAGCATGTTGACAAACGCTCTTTCGAAGTTTCAGAATACTTATTCATCTTTTTCTTTCCCCATGATTTTGTTGAATTCGATCATCATTGATAAAAATATTTTTTTCATTTCAGGCTTGTTTTTCTCGTATGCTTTACGACGGCTGGAGTATGATAGCTTGTAAAAACTTTGCTGATACGCTTCGGCGTAGATATCCCAAACGGTATTATAATAACTTTCGAAACACTTATTACTGAGACTTTCAAACGCCGGGTTCAATACATCAACGTTATTAACCTCGATGTATGTCGGAGGAAAATCATCGGCAACAACTAAATCATGGATATTCATCTTGCCAACCAAAAACGAAGCGTCGATTATTTTTTTATGTTTCATGGCCGTATAATTAAGCATGTCTTCCGAAAGAATAACAGAACCGTTGTCAATCGCATGTTGTAAATCGTGCATGTAACCGTCGGTTGCTGCATACTTAATCGGGCGCTCTTGAACATCATATTCAATCATACATTTTTTAATAATCTTCGCAATACATTTATCGGGATTTCCAAGACACGCCCCGCGATTATATCGCTGTTTAATTCTGTTTTCTCGAAGTAAAAATAAAATAGTGAGCAACAACGGAATAATCGCAGCAATGCTAATAGCGTCCCCCTTCTCGAAGTATTTCATAATCAGTGATAGCAAAGTTTCTTCAATCATCGGTTTGAACTTTCGATTTAGCAGGCTGTGTTTCAATTTCGCGAATGTCAAAATGCTCTTCGTCAAGGTTATACTTTTCCATGTAATATTCTTTTGTAAACTTCACGCCTTGACGAACAAGAGCCTCGTCGCGTTGTGCAAGTTCAGTATTAACCGATTCTTCCGGGAACAATTTGAACTTCGGCGGCTGACTTGAAAAATTCATGGCGTGCGTTCTTGCAATCAATTCATTAAACGCGCCTTCGACCATTTTCTGATCTGATTCGATAATATCCGCCCGCACTTCCATGTGCGACTTCGAAGCTGCAAGCGATCCGCCTTGTACTTCGGTTGTCAAGTTGGTCCCTAGTATCGCCATTGCAATTTCAGTATTCATTACGTCAAGATATGTCTTGTGCATCGAATCGCCTTTTGAAGAGGCGGCTTCTTTGATTTCCAATTCATACCCATTCGGTACCACGGCAACCGCATCAACAATCATATCGTTTAGCATTTCGGCTATCTCTTCCATTCTTGCGGTTGTTGCCCCGGCCTCGGCGGTCGCGGTCAAGAACGGCATGCCGTACTTCTCGACAAAGATAGTCCAGAACTTCAAACCGCTTTTCCGAAATGTAACCGGCCAAAAACAAGCTGACAAGGCGGCTTTCCCAAAAGGATTATCATAGGTCGGGTTTTTACGAACAACAATGAAACGATCCTTTGGCACAAGCACGCCGTCAATTGAATTTGATTTGTCGAAAAAGCGGAGCGCGTTATTTTCATCATAGGTAAACCAGCGCGAAGGTTTTCCAATGAATTCCGCCGGGATTATTTTACCTTGATATTCAGCCCAGATTATTTCCATAGGTTTATAACCAAATAACGCAGCGTCAAGCATTTCGGAAATAACCTCTTCTATTTTGTAATTCGAAAAAATTTCTTCGTAAAATTCCTTCTCGGCTTCCGGGGTTTCTTTCGAGACAATATCCCATTCCATAGCAAGTATTGCGGACTTTCTGGAAGTCACCGTTGCGGTAACACGAGAATCAAACATCAGATCCTCGTAAACCTCAATAGTTTTTCCAAGTTTCTCAAGAACAGGATCCGGGTTCGGGAGCGATCCCAACACCGACGAGAAAAAATCCTGCGAATTCTGTCGCGTCGCGATTTGCTTTGAAATCGTTTTCGATTCATCCTGCTTTGCAATCTTTTCAATCGTTCCGTCGATCGCCTTGTTTCTGAACTTCTTTTTCATTCGTAACCTCTTGTGGTTTCGGACCGGCGAATTACTCGCCTTGTCACTGGTTTCTGTGCAACCGCCGGGGCTGCTTTCAAATAATTCAGCGCTTGCGAAACAGTATCGACCATATCATCCGGCGAATCCATCAATTCATTGAATTCGCACATTTGGTCAATCAGTTTTTTATTCCATGCACCAAACAATAAAAAAACCTTTCCCGTTTCAAACAGCGGAGACACTGCGACGGCCCTTGAATATTTGTCGGTCGATACCGAAATCGGAACAACCGGCATTGAAACGTCGTTGCGGAATGTCTGAATCAAAGATTGTCCGCTTGCCTTGTCTTCTACAAGAATATAGTTAAGTTCCGGCAATTCGCCACTATAATTTATTCGGTCGCGGTATCCGGCTCTAAAATCGTTGGTCCATTTAACCAACTCCGGGAACTCTAATTTATCAGCCCACGAATACAAAATGAAATACCCGACGGTAGTTTCAAGAAACAAAGTTGCTGCAGAATCATCGTTTTCAGCGCCCTTTTTAAATGCGGTGTCCATCGATAAAAGGCACCGGCGCCATAAATGCTTACTTGGTAATTCATAGACAATATTGAACCATGCCGATTTAAAAACAGATTCGTCTCCAAGGTCCAAGCAATCGCCGTAAATTTCCTGACGCCGGACAATAAACGGAATATCATCTTCAAGCTCTTTTATGTCTTCTGGTTCAAGCAGCGGATTATCATAGCTTGAATACTGAAGAGTCAACCAATCTTTATGCTTTCCGGGCCCGCGTCCCTTGTCGATCAATTCCGAATAAAGGGATGTTTTCGCCGGATGCTCATCTTTCTTCGCCTTCCGGCCTTTCGGTGTTCCAAGGAAATAAACGGTACCTCTATAATCGAGCGTCATCGGCAAAACTGAATTGTACCAGAGATTTCTTCCGCGTTGGCCTTTCAAGATAATTCCGGCTTCGTTCATGATTATAATATCATAGCCGAAACCCTCGATATTTTCCGGGCGCTCCGCCGATCGTAAATCCATAGTACCGTTGCAAATCGAAAGTTCTTTCGTTTGCGACGAATATTTCCAGAATTTTTTATCGATTTGTTTTAGTACCGGCATGAAGTACCGGTTAATATATCGGTCGAGGTTAGCTTGAACGGTGTCAACCCAGAGTATTTTTTTACCTTCGATTAGTTTTTCGACGCAGAAATTTGCAGCGCCGTTAGTGGCACCCAACCGGCGGCCCTTCGGAACCACAATAAACCGTTCAGTATGTTCATTCAGGAATATTTCAATTTGCGAAGGTGTATAGGCTATGTCGAGCGGTTCCCCTGTTACCGTAAGCGAAGCCATTTTTAAAAAACCTCATCGATATCGAAATCGGTTTCGGTCTCGGTTGTCGTGGTCGTGGTCGTTGTTGTTTTCCGAATATCTGATTTCGATGTTATCGCCCGGCGCTCGATCTTAACGGTAAGTTCCCCGGAAACCTTGCTTTCCATTTTCACCGATTGAGAAGCAGAGCCCTCCATCCTATCAATGATATCTTTTACGGCGCGGTGGTCACCGCTTACCGCTTGCTGAACCTGAACCGCAGCGATCGCGTCATAAAGATTATACTTCTGATTATTAACGTCGATTTTTTTAATAACGTCTTTGCCATCAATGTTCAACCTAACCTCAACGGAATCGGCTTCAAGAACTTTCTTCATTGCAGCACGAAACGAGCGGGAACCTTTCTGGCGTCCTTTCGGATTCCTAACTTCGCCGGGTTTGATTTTATTCAACGCCATGGAATGCACCTTTCTTGGAAAGAGTCGCATTTTTGCGACCACCTCTCTTTTCTTTTGACTTTCGCGTCAATATTAATATAATAAATCGAATCCTAAGTAGTGGAAGTAAAAAATAACACTAATTAGTAACGGTTTTATTTACTTTTTTGTACACTTGTATTTCATTGATTTTAAAAGACTTACTATAATAATAATAATAATAATACATAGTAAATATATATATACCTACATATAATAATGTGTTTCAGTATATATATTCTATAATCTCTATTTAGATTTCTCCCTATTGGTCTATTTTATATTTCCTTACTTTTGATACTTTACTAAAAATGGCGTTTCTGTGCTAATTTCGCCACTTTTTGAGGTTTAAAAGTAAAATCATGGGTAGTTATGACTATGGTAGTAACAAGCATTTAATAAAAAAGTCGTTTTTTTTCTTGCATTTGTATAAAGTATTCGTTATATTACCATTATAGAAAAGGAGCCGGAAACATGGCAAAGAAAAATTTGAACGTCTCGATCGACGAGGCTATTTACGAGAGATTTCGGGAGAATTGTAAGAAAAAAGGGTTTACAATTACCGATATTATCGAGTTTTTGATGTTGAATTTTTGTGAAAAGGAGGATGCGAAATGAGGATTTTGAGCGAGATTGATTGCCGTGTTAATCAGGAGTTGAAAAGTTTCTGTAGAAAAAAAGGGGTTTCGGTTGCAAACTTCACTTCGTATTTGTTGAATAATTTCATGAAATTCGAATCAATGGTTGATTTTGAAAACATGCCGAAGAGGGTTTTTTCTAACATAAGAGAGCCGAAGATCAGAAAGTATATGATTAATTTTACTGTATTGGTCGGCGGTGAATTTGCGCGTGGTCGGGTTCGAATGAGTTTTTTTTCGAAGCCTTCAAAGCTGAACGAGGTACTTGATTTGCCGTTTTTCATGGCGATCAAAAAGGAATTTCCGAAGGCGTTTTTGAGAATTCACGGTTGCACTAATTTTCGGAATGATGAAAAGTGTGTTGATAAATTAAACTGGGCTGTTGGAAAAACCGAAGTTGCAGCAAAGTTCACAGATTTTTTCATGCGTAATTTGTTTTTAAATGTTGATAAAGGTGAACTCGTAGCCGTGGAGCCAGAGCCAGAAGATGACGGTTTTGATGAGGATTTTTTTGATGACGATGTTGAAGAGCTTGATGATAGATTTGAAGATGATGAATAGCCGGAGCTGGTAATTAAACACGAAAGGAAGGGTTTGAAATGTATTCGATTTTAAAATATCAGTTTAAACTGCGCAAAGTTGTTAATCTTGCATTCCCTGTAGGATCTGATTTATGGAACAAGCCAGCAAGAAGAAAGAATGGGCGGTCGGTTTATGACAGCAAGCGAAAAACTTTGGAACTGGCAGAAAAGGAGCACCGGACAAAATGACCTGCAAAACATGTAAACACAAAATTTGATATAACCCTCGACCATGGAAAAACATGGACTCCGGCGGGTAAACTAAAACAATAAAGATTTCACCCGCGCGCTATTGTCAGCCCCCGCAGCGGGAGGGGGCACTTTTTAAGAAAGAAGGGTATTATGAGCGAAGTTGTCGAAGGTTTTCGCGATTTAAAACATTTTTTGGCCCAAGAACGGGCGCAGCGGAACGCCGAGTTGATTCCATGGGCTTCCGGAGAACTTGAAAAAATCGGCTGTGAATTTGAAGTTGTCGATGAAACGTGCATTAGAATATCATACAAAGGCCGCAGTATTTTGTTTTATCCGCGTTCAGGTTGGTATTCGGGAAAAGGCGTCGGAAGCGGTCGCGGTTGGGGTAATTTGAAGAGGATTCTTACAAGGAAGGATCCTAAATAATGTTAAGGGTAATTGAACTTTTTAGTGGCATAGGATCTCAAACCAAGGCGCTAAAAAATATAGGTGTTGACCATGAAGTTATCGGAGTTTGTGAGATCGATAAATACGCGCACAAATCGTATGAAGCTATTCACGGCGAAACATTAAATTTCGGCGACATAACGAAAGTCGATCGGCTGCCGGGCGCTGATTTATGGACTTATTCTTTCCCTTGTACGGATTTGAGTCTTGCAGGGCAGCAAAAAGGAATGAAGCGAGGGGACGGAACTAGATCCGGGTTGTTGTGGGAAGTTGAAAGGCTTTTAAAACGTTCAACGCTTCCGAAATTTTTATTAATGGAGAATGTAAAACCGTTAGTTGGTGAAAAGTTTTTACCTCATTTTATAGAATGGCAGCGTTTTTTATATTCTCTCGGATATTCTAATTATTGGCAGGTTTTGAACGCTAAAGATTATGGCGTGCCACAAAACAGGGAAAGGGTTTTTTTAGTATCAATTCTCGACGGTGAAGGTTACGCATTCCCGGTGCCAGTGAAACTCGAGAAACGCTTGAAAGATGTTTTACAGGAAAGTGTTGAAGAGAAGTTTTATTTGAGTGAAAAAGCAATAAGTGGATTTTATTCACATAAAAACAATCACTTGGAAAAAGGTAATGGTTTTGGTTTTCAAATAGTTACTGGAAACGATATTTCAAAAACTATTTTGTCAAGATATTACAAAGATGGTGGAGATTGTTTAATTAAAGAGGAATCAAGTATTTGCCCTACAATAACAACTAGTAGGCGGGAACACAACAACCATTTAATTACAAACAGAATTAGAAGATTAACCCCTCTTGAATGTTGGCGCTTAATGGGTTTTGAAGATAGCGACCATGAAAAAGCTGCAAAAGTAAACAGTAATACACAGCTTTATAAACAGGCAGGTAATTCGATAGTTGTTCAGGTTTTGGAAGGTATTTTTAAAAATATGTTTCAGAAACCGAGTGTTGAATGTGTTCAAATTGGAATGAAATTTTAAGGAAAGGAATTCATGAAAAATCTATTCGAAAAATTAAAAATCAAAATCGCGGTAGTAAAATACCGGATTGATTGCGTTGTTGTAATTTTATTATCGAGGTGTAAACGATGAGTATTCAGAAACAGATTCAAAAAAACCGGATGAAACGAAGCCTTTCAAACGAGCACGTTTGCGGTTTATGTACCTACGGGGCGCCGAGAAAGCCGGGAGACCTTGAACTTTTATGCAAGAAAAAAAACAAAATGGTTTCGGTAATTGAATTCGCTTTGTACCTGCCGGAGCAGGGTTCATGTTTTAAACTATCAGAGGAAGGTATAAGATGGCAAAGATAATCGCGCTGCTTGCTATGCTTGTTATAGGTTGTGTTTCAAACCAACCTGAACCACAAGATTCTGAACTTGTAATAATCGACGGCCATGAATATTTTAAATGTGGTGAATCGGCGTATTTTCATAACCCAGATTGCGCGGGGTGTAAAAGTGGTCAAAATTGAAATAACGATAGATGAAAACCGGGTTGCCAACTATGGCGCTATAATCATCGGCGAAATCGTTCAGGATAGATTAACCGGGGAAGTTATAGGAGTCGATCAGGTTTCTGCGCCGGGTTTTATGGTAAATGGTAATTCGAAAGAAGATCCTGTCATATATGCCAGAGTGATTAGAAAAAGAAAACGTTAGATCAAAAGAAAGAAAGGTTTCCCATGATCGATTTTAAGCGGATTAATTCCGAATGTCTCCCTATTCTTCGAAGTTTGGTCCAGTCGTGGATCCCCGGCGGACGGCTTGAAGGCGCTGAATATGTCGTTGCAAACCCAACACGAGCCGACAAAACCCCTGGAAGCTTCAAAATAAACACTAATTCCGGAGCGTGGAAAGACTTCGCAAGCGGTGACGGCGGCGGAGATTGCATTTCACTTTATGCGTATTTGAACGGTATTTCACAGGCAGAAGCTGCAAAGAAAGTTTCCGAAGAGATCCGTTTTACACCGCACGAAAAAACACCGGAAAAACCAAAAAGCGACTGTGTTATTGTTTCCCCGGTACCGGAAAATTATTCGGCGCTGCCAACGGAG
>Ga0194113_10000867_pt1 | contig 40974 bp, 35 predicted proteins | sample TA2MahC200mmetaG_FD_146193 | JGI IMG/M metagenome (GOLD analysis project Ga0194113, IMG submission 146193) | Freshwater microbial communities from Lake Tanganyika, Tanzania - TA2015017 Mahale Deep Cast 200m | ecosystem: Environmental > Aquatic > Freshwater > Lake | place: Tanzania: Lake... | reverse complement strand
CGATGCCGGCGTAATGGGATAGCCGGCAAAAAAACGACACCCTGCCGCGATGGCTCCGCGGACGCAGGCTTCGTTTCCATGGATGACCAGTGTTTGCACAGAAATATTTTCCCTATTCCTAAATTTATTGGGACACAGATTTTCGCAGATAACCGCAGATAATTATTTCTTTTTATTTTATCCCGATAGTCTGTGTACATCCGTGTCCAAAAAGGAAATTCCTATACAATCAAGTTATTAACACCCCCACCCCAACCCTCCCCCATCGAGGGGGAGGGAATTTTGGATCCCCCAGTATCTCCCCTCCCCTGGCGGGAGGGGGTTGGGGGGAGGGGGATAGAAAAGGAAATTCCTATACAATCCAGTTATTAACACCCCCACCCTAACCCTCCCCCATCCAGGGGGAGGGAATTAGGGAGCCCCCCAAGTATCCCCCCTCCCCTGGCGGGAGGGGGTTGGGGGGAGGGGGATAAAAAAGGAAATTCCTATACAATCAAGTTATAAGTTGCCAGTTTTACCCTTTAACTCGAAACCCGAACCCTGTAACTCGTAATCTTTTTATCGCTTCTCTTTTACATACCGGCGAATGGCCTCGAACTGACTTTCACCATCAAGTCCGGCCTCAGCCAATACTTTGTCCGCCTGCCCGCTTCCCAGATAATGGCCTTTCTGGAAGGCGTGCATGGTCATCCGCCGCCCAAAATCAGAAAGGATCCAGCGGTGCATCGTGGGGAGCGTAAAGCCGGTAATCCCCATGGCTTCCTTAGCCAATTCATTCGGGAAGATCTTCTCCTGCTCAGGGCGCGGCAAAAGATCGAAGAGTTCGGCGCTGGCCACATAATAAACCTTAAGGTCAAATCCTTCCCTTTGCAACAGGGGCAGGGTTGTTTCAATAAAGGCATAGGTCACTTCGCTTCCCTGCAGGACTATCGTTCCATCTCTATGTTTTTGGGTACTTCTTAAAAGATAAACACCTTTGCGGGCCTCAATGGGCGGGGCCAGGCCCAAAGCCTGACGATCAATGATTTTTTCTGTAGGCCGGGTCACAAACGGGGCAATGATTGCCGGTCTTTTGACCAGGGCAGCGGAGAAAAGCGTCCAAATTTCCTGGGGGTCCCAGGGGGTGAGGGTAAGCATCGTTCCCGGGGGAAAGTTCTCCTGGAAAAGTTGAAGAGCCTGAGGATCTGCATGGGTCGGTCCATCTTCCCCGGTTTTTAAACCGGCATGGGCGCAGATCAGCACAAAGGGGCGGTATGGCTCCGGGGCGATGGCCTGCCTGGCCTGGTTGCCAATGGCATGCAGGCGGGCAGCGATGTGCCCTAAGGGAGCAATGAAAGCCCCGTAAGAGGAGCCAACCCCGATATGGCGCCCATAGGTAGAGAGGCCGGAGAGGATGCCGGCCATGGCATCTTCGCAGATGCCTCCTATGGAAAGTAAACGCGCCCCTGGATTGGTAGCGGCATTGTAGTAACCTTCAGGGAAGCCCTGGGCCGCAATATTTACGCTGGTGGAAGCGAGCAGGTCAGCAGAAGCCGCCAACAGGGCGCCGTTGCTCACTTTATTATAATAATGCAGAGCGCGGCCCAGCTCTCCCCGCAGGGTGGTGGTTTTCCCCGGAGTTAACAGGAGTTCTTGGGGAATAGTCTCAGCGGTTTGAGCCGCGGTGTCGTAGATGGCCTGAACGAAAGGAGCTTTCGGGCGGGGTTGACGGTTTCGGCTATTGAGACGATCGCGGGCATGGCCAAGCCTCTGCGCCAGAGCTTCGGCGGTTAAACGGTTTTTTTCGAGGGCCTGGCGGATGACCAGCAGGGCCTCCCAGAAGCATGCTTCAAGAATCTCTTTGGCCTGACCGCCCTGGCAACGTTGTTGGCCGGGTTCGCAGCCGGGTAGAACTCCTCCTGTTTGTTCAAGCAGGGGGCGGACCGCTTGATAAAAACCATCGACGCAAAGGTTATGCCCGGCGCCATGGGAGGCTCTTCCCTCTATTCCGTATTGCCAGCCTTTTTTCGTTTGATAGACGATTGCCGTAGGTTGGTGGTTGTCTAATTTAAGGGCGAGCGTTTGGGCGGCATGAATTTGCCCTAAATCTAAGCCGTCCGGGACGAGAATTGTGTTCCAATCATGGAAATAAGCAAACTCCGAGGGATCCCATTGGACATATTCACCGGGAATATCTTGCACGCGGCAAACGCGGTTGGAGTCAATCGAAGCCTGGTTCCAGTCCACATGCAAAATGGCGTTTTTTAAGGAAGCTGTGCCGGCAGCGGCCATGGCCTCGCTGACCCGGCCCGGGGTTAAGCCTCCTTCCCCTTCCACAATGTGCACCCGCGGCGGATCCTGGTAATAATCCTCCGCCCCAAAGGCCAAGCCGAGAGAGGAAGCCATGCCCACTCCCGAAGCCCCGGTTGAAAGGCGGATGAAGGGTGTGGCCGGAGTTGGATGGCCATCAAGCGGTTTGGCCTTGAACTTTTCAAATAGCGGGGTTTGGGCAATCGGGTTGCGGCGGAACCCGAGAAGATCCTCCAGGCGGAGCTGGTGCCGCTCTTCTGCGGGGAGAAGTTCGGGGGCGCCAATCCGCAAGACTTCGTTGCGCAAAGCCCACATGGCGTAAAGTCCCAGGGCTTTGTGCCCGGCGGCATAGGATATGATGTCGGCATCCTGGCGGTCAGGATTGCCGGCATCATAGTCCAGAGATCCAAAAACGATGCCGGCGACCAGCCGCCCGGAGGATATGGATCCGCCTGGATGGCCTGAGGTGGGAACATAGTTATAAAGCAGAGCGCATAAGGAGCGGTAGATCAAGTCAAGGGTTTCAAAATGCTCTTTTTCCGTGTCCGAAATAGGGTGGCCTTCGGCCTTCATCATTTGGGTTATATCGGCATAAATCGCTCTTCTGGGTCCGAGTTTAAAAGCCATGGTTTGCTCCTTTTTCTTCGGTAATCAAGGACTTGAAACAGTATATAGCGTCCCCTTCAGTTTTTCCATAATTTTCCTGCGGCGCTCGTTCAATTTCTTTCCCCCGGCCCCTTGAACCCTTGACCCCAAGACCCCTTTGAAAAAATGGTTTATTATCTTGATCTGCCCGTAGATTTAATGATAGGCTCCTTTATAATTTATTCGGGTTCAGGAGTGAAGCAATGGAAAAACCTGGGTTTAAAGACGTTCTAATTGCCAAGCGGCAGATCCGCCCGCATCTATCACGAACACCTCTGCACAGTTATCCGGCGATTAACTCCCTGGTAGGCGCCGAAGTGTACATCAAGCATGAAAACTATCAGCCGATTGGAGCCTTCAAAGTCCGGGGCGGAATCAATCTGATCTCTCAACTTACCTGCGAAGAGCGGTCACGGGGGGTGATTACCGCCTCAACCGGGAACCACGGACAGTCCGTGGCTTTTGCTGCCCGATTATTTGGGGTCAACGCCGGCATTGTCGTCCCTGAAAAGGCCAACCCGGGGAAGGTGGCTGCCATGCAGGGCATGGGGGCCGAAGTGATCTTTTACGGAGCGACCTTTGATGAGGCCAAATTGCACTGCGAAGCCCTGGCAGAGAAACATGGCTATCGCTACATCCACTCCGGAAATGAGCCTCTGTTAATTGCGGGTGTGGCCACTTTGGCGCTGGAGATGCTGGAAGACCAAACCGGTTTACAGGTTATCATCGTGCCCATCGGCGGGGGGAGCGGAGCGGCAGGGGCTTGCATCGTGGCCCGGGCCATCAACCGGGACATTCGGGTCATCGGGGTCCAGTCCGAAGCGTCGCCGGCCGCCTACGAGTCCTGGCGGCAAAGGAGATTAGTGGAAGCTCCTAACCGCACCTTTGCCGAAGGGCTGGCCACGGGCACCGCCTTTGCGCTACCCCAGGCGATTCTCTGGGAAGGTCTGGATGCTTTTGTGCTCTTGCCTGAAGAGGAAATTCTGCAGGCTATGGTGTGGATGGTGGCGCGGGCGCATACGCTAACCGAAGCAGCCGGGGCAGCCTCTCTGGCTGCGGCCTATAGACTTCGTAATGAACTGAAGGGGAAAAAGGTGGGAATCGTGTGCTCTGGAGGGAATACATCTCTTAAGCATTTACGGCAGGCCCTTAACTCGGCCAAAGAAGAGTGACCTGAATTTAAATTAATTTGGACACAGATTTTCACGGATAACCGCAGATAATTATTTCTTTTTATTTTATCCTAATAGTCTGTGTTCATCCGTGTCCAATAAGGAAAATCCTATACAATTCAATTATAACCCAGCCGACGCAGAGCCCGGGGATCCTCACGCCAGTTTTTCTCCACTTTCACCCAGAGTTCCAAAAAAACTTTTGCTCCGAGTAAAGCCTCAATTTCTTCGCGGGCCAGGCGGCCGATCTCTTTAAGCATCCGCCCTTTTCCCCCGATCAGAATGCCTTTCTGGGTTTCCCGTTCCACCTGGATGGCGGCCTTGATCACGATCAAATTTTTCTCTTCCTGTTCTTTAAAATCTTCAATCACCACGGCCGTAGCATAAGGAATCTCTTCCCGGGTCAAGCGGAATATTTTTTCCCGGATCATTTCCGCTGTCAGGAAACGTTCGGACAGGTCTGTAATCATATCCTCCGGGAAAAGGCTGGGTCCTTCGGGCAAAATTTTAAGCAGCTCGGCCACGAGGATTTCCACTCCGTCGCCCCGCAGGGCAGAGATGGGAATGATTTGTTCAAAGGGACGGAGGCGGGAATAATGCTCCATTATCGGGAGAAGGTCCCCTTTGGAAATCAGGTCGATTTTGTTTATAAGCAGGAAGACGGGTTTCTTTGCCTGGTTCAGAGTTTTTAGGATGAAATCATTTTCCTCGTTGTGGGGACGGTCGGCTTCGATCAAGAAACACACCACATCCACCTCGTTATAGGTGGCCAGAGCAACCCTGACCATGGCCTGATTGAGCTTGGACCGCGACTGGTGGATCCCGGGGGTATCCAGAAATAAGATCTGGCCGCCGGGGTGGTTCTTGATCCCCAGAATTCGGTTGCGGGTGGTCTGGGGTTTGTCAGATATGATGGCTATTTTCTGGCCCAGCAAAAGATTGAGCAAAGTGGACTTGCCGGCATTGGGCCGGCCGATGATGGAAACGAACCCGGATTTAAAGCCCTGTTTTTTTTCGCCCTCACTCATTGGTTTCCTTTGTTGTATCAATTTAGCGGTTTGGAAAAGTGGTTTTACCACCTTTGTTGAGGTCCGGGGGTCTGGGTGGAACGCGCCGGAATCATCGGCCGGGTTTCCGCTTGGCCACGAAGAACCACGGTCGTTTCCGCCGGAGGAGGCGGGGGGCGTTTTCCCCGCCCCACCCGCGAAGAAATCAGCGCCTTATGATTCCAAGCGGGCCGCCCAGGCCCCCGGACCATGGATTCCCTCTGACCTTACTCCCCACCTCTTTTCAAAGGGCTAAAGTGTTACGAAAAAAGGAAATTCCTAGAGCCTCTTGCAAAAGTATTTTTTGTGGTTCGACAAGCTTGTCCTGAGCGAACCGTTCACCCTTCGAGAACCTCAGGGCGAACGGTGCGTCGAAGGGCTCACCACGAACGGAAAAACTAAATAATTTCAACCTAAGCCCGTTCACCCTGAGCCTGTCGAAGGGTAAATTACGGACTTTTGCAAGAAGCTCCCTATACAATCAAGTTATCAATTAGCAATGATCATTGAACATTGAACATTGATAATTGACTATTGACCATTTCATGTTCATTGCCTAAAGTGATCCAGCTTAAGGCTATACTAAAGTTGACAAAAGGAATTTCCTATACAATCAAGTTATTAACACCCCCACCCCAACCCTCCCCCATCGAGGGGGAGGGAATTTTGGATCCCCCAGTATCTCCCCTCCCCTGGCGGGAGGGGGATGGGGGGAGGGGGATAGAAAAGGAAATTCCTATACAATCAAGTTATTAACACCCCCACCCTAACCCTCCCCCATCCAGGGGGAGGGAATTTTGGATCCCCCAGTATCTCCCCTCCCCTGGCGGGAGGGGGATGGGGGGAGGGGGATAAAAAAGCAAATTCCTATACAATCAAGTTATAAATTAGCCACAGATGGCATAGATTTTTAAACCAATGATTAAGAAAAAGTAAAGAATAAGCTATTGGCAGAAAATAGGGATGAGGCTATAATGGATTCCTGGAACACTTTAACTTTTTGAAAAATGGGCGTAGGGCCGGGGCTTGTCCCCTGCCTCATAATGGCAACCCATAAAGGGTTGACCAACATGAGGCCGTCGACCGGAAAAAAAGAAGTAATAAATGATTGTTTGCATAAAGCTAAATTCATACAAATATCCAATATTTTTAGCCTTGCTATTATTTCTTTAGCCGCCCATATTTCCTAACAACGATCCTCGTAAAATCCTATCAATAGAAGAATTTGGCTAAAAACGTCAATCACATCGAAAACGGAGGCAAGGAATCTATGGTTTTGAAAGATGCCCTGATGGATTTGTGGGCTGCATTAACAACGTCTTTTTACACTCTAATTCTTGGCTCAATTATTATTCTGACCGCCTTCTTCAGTAAAACGGGCAGGACCCCCTATATGATCGGGCGCTTTTGGGCTTGGATAATCATGAAGACCAATCGGGTGAGACTGCGCGTGCAGGGTTTAGAAAAAATTGTAAAGCACCGCTCCTATGTATTTATCTCCAATCATTCCAGTAATCTCGATCCGCTGGCGGTTGCCTGGGGATTGTCTCACACTTTGCGGTTTATCGGCAAAAGGTCCCTGGAGAAGATTCCTTTGTTTGGTTGGGCTGCGCGCCGGGCGAGCGTAATTTTTATAGATCGCAGCGATAGCCCCAAGGCCATCGCCAAAATCAATAAGGTAATCAAAGAAATTAAAGACGGTATCAGCCCCTACTTCTTTGCCGAAGGAACCCGCAATTGGGACGGACAACTTCTTTCTTTCAAGAAGGGTGGGGTCGTCTTTGCCCTTAAGGCCAGACTGCCGATCGTACCGATAACCATCCTCGGCAGCAATAAACTTTTCCCCAAGAAAGCCCTGCGCATAAAGTCCGGGGTGATTGATATTTATTATAAGGGGACGCCCTTAAGATTCTAAGTTGACAAACCTACTTGGATGTGGTAATTGAAAATGCATGCCAAGATTAGCCCGAATCGACGCCCCCGGCGTCTTGCATCACCTCATGATCAGGGGGATCGAACGCCGAAAGATATTCTGGAACGAGCAGGATCGTGAGGACTTTCTGGATCGTCTCTCAAGGCTACTGCCTGAGACTGATACAGCCTGCTATGCTTGGGTTTTTATTTCGAATCATGCCCATTTTCTTTTCAGGAGTGGGCAAGTTTCACTGGCTACAGTGATGCGAAGACTTCTAACAGGATATGCGGGCAGTTTTAATCGCCGGCATAAGCGCAGGGGACACCTCTTTCAAAACCGATATAAATCGATAGTATGTCAAGAAGACACATATCTGCGGGAACTTGTGCGGTATATTCACCTGAATCCAATCCGGGCGGGAATCGTCGCTACCCTTTCAGACTTGAACGATTATGCTTACTGCGGGCATAGCGCTTTGATGGGCAGAAGAAACCGTGCGTGGCAGGATGTGGATTACGTGCTGAGTTATTTCGGGGAAACACGTAGGCGAGCAAAAAAGGAGTACTGGTCTTACATGGAGGCTGCTTTTAATCAGGGTCGCCGGAATGAGTTGAGGGGGGGCGGGTTGATACGAAGCCTTGGAGGATGGTCAGAGGTACGTAAGCATACTTTGAAAGGACAACCTCAACGCTCACTTAAATTGACCCACTTATGCTAAATAGAATTGACCCACCCTAAAAGTGTATTATTGCGCGCGCAATATGAGAATATTTTCACTCAACTATCTGATTTTTAAGCATTGTGGCTATACCTATGCTTATATAACCTGAAGTACTCCTGCCTGGGTTATTTTTCCTTAGCATAAGTGGGTCAATTCCTATGAGTGTCAAAGGATCGTGCCAATCTCTGAAATTCTCCAAAATTTCCCAAATGAAAAGCATATCCGAACCGCTATTACCGATAGAAATCTACACCACCGGACAAAATTTGTCACCCGATTAGTTCAGGAAGAAGTCACTACCTGGCTTGATAGTATCCTTCAGGTCAAATTCTAACTCTTACGGAAAAAACTCAACCAAGGGCGTGAATGTAATATTACCTCTTTAAGATCAAAGAAAAAATTAAGATTTTGAAGATGATTGGCGAATCAGTAAGGCTGCGGTCATCCCGGTAAACGCGACCACGGCTGAGAGGAGGAAGGCCGGGGTGAAAGAGCCGGTCAGGTCGGCGATTTTTCCGGCGACCGGCGGGGCCAGGGCCTGGCCGATGCTAAAGATCAGGATGCAAAAGCCCAGGGCCGCCGGGGCCCGGCGGGCCCCTACTGTATCGCCCACCGCGGCGGCGATGATGGAGGGGACAGACCAGGCGGTCAGACCAAAGAGAATAGCAGAGGCCAGATAGCCGTTGCTGGATTTGACCAAGCCGAAAATCAGGTAGGAAGTCCCCTGGGTGAGGAGGACAAGAGCCAGGCCGTACTTGCGGCCGATGAAATCAGAGACCGTTCCCCAGAAAGGGCCGCAGAAGATGCTTAAGACGCCCAGGAGCATTAGATATTCCCCGGCCTTTTCCGTGCTGATCTTGGCTTCATTGATCAGGTAGGCCGAAAAGAATTGCATATAGATAATGTAAGAAAAGCCAAAAGTGAAAAAAACTCCTGCCAGGTGCCATAGGGAGCGGGAAGTGTAGAGGCTCCTCCCCGGGAAAGAATCGGCAGAAGGTGGGAAGACGGATGACTCCCCGACGGGTCGCAGGTTTTTTTCCTCGGGCCGATTGCGGATCAGCCAATAATTCAGCAAGGCGATCAGTAAAGTGATCCCGCCCAAAGTATACCAGCATACTCTCCATCCCGACCCGGGAAAACTTTCCAGGATCTTGGGGATCAAGGGGCCCAGCATAAGAAGGGCAATGCTGGAGCCACTGACCAGGATTCCAGTCGCCATACCGCGGCGCCTGGAGACAAACCAGGCCGAGGCTAAGGCCATGATGGGGACGTTGGAGCCGGCGCTTCCAGCGCCCGTGAGCGTGCGCATGGCCAGGGCGAATTCAAAGGAGTCGGCCAACCCGGTTAAAATCAGGCTGACAGCCACCAGTACCAAAGAAGCGGAAATCACCCGACGCGGCCCGAAACGGGTTGCCAGATAGCCCCCAAGAAACGCGAAAATCATGTAGCCGATGAAATTTCCTGTGCCGATCCAGCCCATCTGGGCGTAGGTTAAAGATAAAGCTTCTTTCATGGAAGGGAGGATGGGAGTGTAAGCGAAGCGCCCGAACCCGAGGGCCCCCATGACTCCGATAAAACCGGTGAAAAGAATGACCCAGCCGTAATGGATCCGGGAATTAACGCTTTTCATAATTGTTCAATAACATAGTTCCCCGGTTTTCTGAAGAAGAATTTAATTGACGATGGATTTTCCATTGCGTATGATTTCTTTGCCTGACAACGTAAGATTGATGTTCTCGTAAAAAGTCATCAGAACCATGGTTTCGTAAAAAGCTCCAGGTGCAAGGCGCGCAAAACCTGAGGAGTGAAGCGTACTTACAGGTACGCTGCAACGACGAAGGTGAAGCGCAACGCCGCAGATGGACTTTTTACGAAACCATCAAGATTAAGGCAGCTGGTTATTCCGGACTTGACCCGGAATCAAGTTTTTTTCTGGATTCCCGCGGGAATGACGCGGTCTATGGTGGTTAATTACTATGGGTATAGCGCGGATACCGAAAGGAAAATATGAGAGTTTTCGTAACAGTTTAGCGATTTGAAAAAATGGCACAAAAGCCTTTGTTGAGGGCTGGGGGTTAGAGCGGAACGCGCCGGAAGCATCGGTTGGGTTTCCGCATGGCCACGAAGACAGAAGATCTTTTCCTCCGGAGGAGGCGGGGGTTCTTGCCCGCCCCATATGCGGAGAAATAAGCGCCTTATGATTCCAAGCGTTCCGCTCTGGCCCCCGGCCCCTGGAATCCCTTGGCCTTTACAACACACCTTTTTTCAAAGAGCTAAAGTGTTACAAAAAATTAAGTTTTCCCTGTTGTGATCATCTTATGATAAAGCGGCGACATATCCCTGAGGCGCTTAACTATCCGGGGCAGCGCCTCAACCACGTAATCTATATCCTCTTCTGTGTTATTCCACCCCAGGCTGAAGCGAATGGCGCTCTGGGCGATTTCGTGCGGTATCCCCATGGCCAGGAGCACATGGGAAGGCTCCAGAGACCCGGAAGTGCAGGCCGAACCGGAGGATACGGCAATGCCTTCCAAATCCAAATTTAAAAGCAAGGACTCTCCTTCGATAAATAAAAAACTCATATTCAGGGTATTGGGTAGCCGTTGGGTGGGATGGCCGTTTCGTTTTACATGAGGAACCCGCTTGATGATCTCCTGGTTGAGACGGTCCCGCGAAGCATTGAGATGTATTTGGCGTTTTTGAAAATCCCGCAGGGCAATCTCACTGGCCTTGCCCAGCCCGATGATATAAGGGATGTTCTCGGTCCCGGCCCGGCGGCTGCGTTCCTGGGCGCCTCCGTGGATAAGGGAGGTCAATTTCGTACCCTGGCGGATATACTGGGCGCCAATCCCCTTGGGCGAATAAAGCTTATGGCCGGAGAGGGAAAGAATGTCCACGGGCAATTGTTGCAAATCGATGGGAAGCTTTCCCACAGCTTGCACCGCGTCCGTATGGAAGATCACCCCCTTTTCCCGGGCTACCTCCCCAATCTCCTGCACAGGAAAAATTGTGCCGGTCTCGTTATTGGCGAACATGATGGTAATCAGGATGGTTTCAGCCTTGATGGAACGGCGAAGTTCTTCAAGATCGATCAATCCTTCGCCGTCCACGGGAAGATAGGTGACTTCGTAGCCCATATTCTCCAGAAACTGGCAGGTATGCAGGACGGCATGATGCTCCACCTGGGTGGTGATAATATGCCGCCCTTTTTCCTTAAGGGCAAAGGCCACGCCCTTAATGGCCATGTTATCACTCTCCGTACCGCAGCCCGTAAAGATGATTTCTTCAGGGGAAGCATGCAAAAGGGCAGCAACTTTCTCCCGGGCTTCGTCTAAATATTTTTTCACTTCCCGCCCCGCCCAGTGGATGCTGGAAGCATTCCCGAATTGGTCCCTGAAAAAGGGCATCATCGCCTCCAAAACCTCCGGATGAACAGGGGTGGTGGCGTTATGGTCCATGTAAACGCGCCGCATTGTATGGCTCCTCTTAAATATTCTCGATTCTTCTCCCCAAGGATGGCCAAGAGGGTTTAAGGGTTCGAGAGAGGCAAGGTGGGGAATAGACTGTTCTTTTTCACATGAAGTGGGATTCCATGGCCCGCGGCGGGCAGGCTTTGATGCAAAGTTCGCAGGCGCTGCACTTCCCCGAATCGAATAAAACTTCCATGTTCTTGCGGTTGATGTAGAGAGATCCGGTGGGGCAAACTGCCGTGCAGGCTCCGCAGTGAGTGCATTTATTGTCGTCCCGGGCGATGTCTTTCTCGATTGGCTCCACGACTACGCCGGCTTCGGCCAGGTACTCCATACCTCTTTTAAAATCGGCCTTCGGACCGCTCAACTCCAGGACCATAAAACTTTCCTGCCGGGGCAATACGCTGGCTTTTAGAATGTTGAAGCTCAAGTTGAATTCCTTGACCAGCTTATAGACAATGGGTTTGTTCCAGTTTTCCTTGGAAAAATGGAGAACGATTTTTTTAGAAGTCATAGCCCACCTCCTGAAAAGTATAAATTTAATAGGACGCAGATTTACGCAGATAACCGCAGATAATTATTTTCTTTTTAGTTTATCCTGATAATCTGTGTACATCCGTGTCCAAAAAGGAAATTCCTATACGATATGTTTAAAAATAATATACTTAAGTATTATTGTCAACAACCACCAAGGCCTTCACTTTACAGAATCGCTATTCGTGGCACGGGGTTCGGGCGATGAGCGCGGGCAGCATCGGTCGGGAAAAGCCCTTCCAAAAGTTCTAAACCGTTTCTCTGCAAAATGAGGCGGGGTGTCTTTTCCCGCCCGGTCAATGAAACAATCCGCGCCTCATGCGGCCAATCCCGCCGGGGCGGGACCCGAACCCCGTGCCTGGGAAGGATCATCCAATAAAGAATCATTCTTGGCCACAAAAAGTGAAGGGAGGCAAGCCACCAAGGCAAGTGGGGAATTCCGAATTTAACAGGCCTTGTTTTACTACCTTCTTTGTGTTATAAACACACCAACTCTTCCAGAAAATCTCCAAGAAGGAGAAAATTAAAATGGCCTTGATTGTCCCTTTTCAGGGTATTTTTTATGATCAAAAAAAGGTTGGCGACTTAAGCCAGGTGGTCGCCCCTCCCTACGACGTCATTTCCCCGGAAGCTCAGGATTCCTTCTACCGGCGACATCCCCAGAATGTCATCCGCCTGATTCTGAACAAGGAAACACCCGGGGACACTCCGCAAGACAATCGCTATACCCGCTCCGCGGCCAACTATAGGGCCTGGCTTAAAGAGGGTATCCTGGCCCGCTCCAGTGCCCCCCAGTTTTATTTTTTGCAAGAACAATTCGATGATTTTACCGGTCTCGGGGTCAATGGCGATTCCTCTCAACGCAGGAAAGTTCGCCAGGGCGTAATCGGCCTCGTCCGTCTGGAGGAATTCGCAGCCGGTGTGGTCTTGCCCCATGAAAAGACTCAAACCAAGCCTAAAGCAGACCGGCTGGCCTTGATGGAAGCTTGCCGGGCAAATTTATGCCAGATTTTTTCGCTGTACCCAGATCCGGAAGGAGTCATGACCCAGATTTACGAAGAGGTCTTTTCCTCTCCCTCAGGTCCGGCTTTGGACATCACCGACGGGGACGGGTTTCGCCATAGACTCTGGATGGTCAACGATTCGAAAATCCTCAAAAAAGTAACGGAAATTATGGGGCCCAAGAAGATCTATATTGCCGATGGGCATCACCGCTATGAAACTACCCTGACTTACCGGGAGCGCCAGCGCGCCCGCTTTCCCAACAACACGGGGAAGGAAAGCTACAATTTTACCATGATGTACCTGGCGGCCATGGAGGATAAGGGACTGGTGATCCTGCCCACCCACCGGGTGGTTATGGGCATAGAAGAATTTCATGTCTCCTCTTTCATGGAACAAATCGGCAATAGTTTTTTCATCGAATCATTCGCTTTCAATGCCCAGAACGAAGGGATCGTCCGCGAGCAATTTCTGCGGAAACTCGCCTTGCGGGCTAACACAGGACGAACCCTGGGCATGCTTTTGGGACAGACTTCGCAATATTTTCTCCTCTCTTTGAAAGAAGATCGCCTCCTGGATCAAGCGGCCCCGGGATTATTGCCAGTCCTGAAAGATCTGGACGTGAATCTCCTCCATATTCTTATCTTGCAAAAGCTGTTGAAGATCGGTCCTCAGGAATTAGCCGCCGGAAAGAATGTGCTCTATTGCCAAGAATCCAAGGAGGCTGCGCTAACAGTTCAATCCGGCAGAGGGCAGATTGCTTTTTTCCTTAACCCCACCAAAGTGTATCAGGTCAGAGATGTGTCTTTAGCCGGAGAAACCATGCCGTCTAAATCCACATTCTTCTACCCCAAGTTGCTAAGCGGCTTGGTCATCAATCCCCTGGAACCAGATGAAGAAATTGTCGTTAAGTGACCAGGAAGAAACCCTCGAAACGCTTTTAGGGGGCCGGCTCAAAATCCTCCAGAAAAAAAGCGGATACCGTTTCTCTGTCGACGCCCTGCTCCTGGCCCATTTTACGGAAGTTCGCCTTAAAGACTGCCTTATTGACCTGGGTACAGGTTGTGGCATTCTCCCGCTGATATTAACCTGTCGTAAGAAAGCGGAAAATGTCATTGGTGTTGAAATTCAGCCTTCCCTTGCCGACCTGGCCAGGCGGAATGCCGCCTTGAACCATCTATCCTCACGCATTGAGATCTGGGAAAAAGACCTTAAGACCTTAAAGAGGGAGATCCCGGGGGGTACTTTTGATGTAGTTGTAAGCAACCCGCCCTACCGCAAAGTCGGTTCAGGCCGGATCAACCCCGGGTTGGAGAAGGCGCTGGCCCGCCATGAAATAAAGGCGGCTCTGAATGATATTCTTAAGGCCGCGCATCATCTCCTAAAAGAGAAGGGGCGCCTGAATATGATATACCCAGCATCCCGGGCAGCCGACTTGATTCATGAAATGCGTAAGTCTCACCTGGAGCCCAAACTTTGGCAATTTGTTCACTCCCACCAGAAAGATGAAGCGCGCCTTATGCTGCTGGAAGCTGTCAAAGGAGGCCAGGCCCAGGTCAAGGTTCTACCGCCTTTGTACCTTTATGACTCAGTGGGGCAATACACTACCGAAGCCCAGGAACTTTTTCTTTGATCTATCCTGGCCCTGAGGAGATAGCCCTTTTTATTTCCCGGTTATTTTTCAGTAAAGGACATGGCCAAAAAATCCGATACATATTCAAGGATTAATAGGGCCTTAGGGAATTGCGCGCCCGTATCCAGGTGGGTGAACGAGTCGTTGAATTACAGGCCGCCCTTGCGGACAGGGTAAAAAAACTAGAGGAAGCCCTGGTAAAGATTAAAACCCTCCAGGGGCTCCTGCCTATATGTTCCTACTGCAAAAAAATACGTAACGACCAGGACTACTGGCAGCAAATCGACACCTACTTGGCCGAGCATACTCAAGCCGAATTCACCCACGGCATTTGCCCGGAATGCATTGAAAAGCACATCAAGGGGCAAATGGAAGCTCTGCAAAAAATGCAGGATGGGAGGAACGGGAAAATTCCTTGACAACCTGCCCTCAGGGGCTTTAAATTTTTACTATATACGACGATTAGGCTAAAGGAATCCAACCGTGTTTTTCCCGATAAAAGACGATAACCCCGTTTCTTCTTTCCCCTTCGTTACCATCGGAATTATCCTGGTTAATGGGCTTATTTTTTACCATCAGCTCACTTTGGATTTTACCGCAAGTCAACGCTTCATCTTTCAATGGGGGGCCATTCCATACCAGATCACCCGTGGAGAGGTTATACAGGTAATTCCTTCCATCCCTCTTCCCCTGACTCTTTTTTCCTCGATGTTCCTCCACGGTGGTTTTTTTCACCTGTTCGGGAATATGCTTTACCTCTGGATTTTCGGAAATAACATAGAAGATACCCTCGGCCATTTTCGCTTCCTCCTTTTTTACCTGATTTGCGGTCTCTTCGCGGGGGCGGCCCAGATTCTTTCTGATCCCACTTCTCCTGTCCCTATGATCGGAGCCAGCGGAGCCATCGGCGGCATCCTGGGAGGCTATCTGCTCCTCTTCCCGGGCGCGCGGATACTCACTCTGGTCTTTATCTTCCTCTTCATTCGCCTTATCCGCATACCCGCTCTGGTTGTTCTGGGGTTCTGGTTTTTCATCCAGGTCCTCAGCGTGGGACGGGGAGTTATTTCCAACGTGGCCTTTTTTGCCCACATCGGCGGATTCCTTGCCGGATTGGCGCTGGTGAAACTTTTTCAGCCGAAACCAACAAAAAGGAGATAAAGGTGAACTTTTTGCAAAACTCTTGAAAGCAAGAGGAAGTCGTCATTCCGGGCAAGCGAAGCGCGACCCGGAATCCAGGATTTTCGAGCAATTCTGGATTCCGGCTTTCGCCGGAATGACGGAGTAAGCGACTTTTGCAAGAAGCTCAGGTGATTACATTTTTTCGCCGCAGAGGACAGAGAGAATAACTAAAGAAAAAAGTGCCTAAAGTTATTAAAACTGTTCAACCCTAGCGATTTATGCCTTTGGCCTTAGGCCTTATTATTTTATTTATTGCTCTGTGCCCTCTGTGGCAAAAATATAATCAGAATAGAATTAATTATGAATTCTGATGTCATTTACGGTATCAATCCGGTTCTCGAGGCCTTGAGGGCGGAGAGGCAAATTCTCCACAAAGTTATCCTCGCTGGGGGCAGGGAAGGCTCTTCGCTCCAGGCTGTTAGGCAATTGGCCCAAAAAAAAAATATCCCCATCCAGGTTTGTCCTAGGGAGGTTTTGAGCAAGTTGGCCAGGACTGAGCACCACCAGGGGGTCATCGGCCTGCAAGCTGAAACCCTTTACACTTCCTTAGAAGAATTGCTGCAATCGATCCGCAAAGCGCCTGGTCCCGGCCTGGTTCTCCTACTGGATGGACTCGAAGACCCGCAGAATTTTGGCTCACTCATTCGCACGGCCGAAGCCTGCGGCCTCCAGGGCATTGTCATCCCCAAAGACCGGGCTGTGGGCATTACGCCCGCTGTGATCAAAGCTTCGGCAGGAGCGGCCGCACATATTCCGGTGGTGCGGGTCACCAATTTGGCCAACACTCTAAAAGAGCTGAAAGAAGAAGGCTTCTGGATCGTGGGGGCAGATGCCCGGGGAGGAAAAAGTCTTTATGAGATGAAATTTGATATGAACGTAGGCCTGGTCATCGGCAGCGAGGGCAAAGGAATTCGCCCGCTGATCTTGAAAAAATGCGACTATACCGTCTCCATTCCCCTGAAAGGGAAAATCTCTTCTCTTAATGCCGCCATTGCCGGCGCTGTTATCCTATTCGAAATCCTGCGCCAGCAACTCAAAAACAAAACAAAGAGTTCGGAGTAATGAGCTCGGAGTTCGGAGTATTTAGTTTATAAGCGCCTAACTCTTGATGATCTCGTAAAAAGTCACGAGAGGGTCATTGCGAGCGCCAGTGAAGCAATCTCGTTTTTGTAAGCGCCCGAAAATACAAGATTGCTTCGTCGTCCCGCAAATGCGGAACTCCTCGCAATGACAAGAACAGGACTTTTTACGAGTCCATCAACTCTTAACCCAACTTCCGCACTGCGAACTGTTTTTTTGACGGGCCCGGTCCCGGGTAAATATCTTCTGTAAAAACTGTCCAGTATAGGAACGGGGGATATTGGCCACCTCTTCAGGAGTTCCCTCGGCCAGCATTTCCCCTCCGGCGTCTCCCCCTTCGGGGCCGAGATCGACGATGTAATCCGCAGTCTTGATGACTTCTAAATTATGCTCGATGACGATTACGGTGTTACCCGCGTCCACCAGGCGATTTAAAACTGTTAGGAGTTTGCGGATGTCGTCGAAGTGCAGGCCGGTGGTGGGTTCGTCGAGGATGTACACGGTCCTGCCCGTGGATCTTTTGGAGAGTTCCCGGGAAAGTTTGACCCGCTGGGCTTCTCCACCCGATAGAGTGGTCGCCTGCTGCCCCAGCTTGATGTATCCCATGCCTACGTCAGCCAGGGTCTGAAGCTTCCCGCGAATTTTGGGGATGGGCTCGAAGAACTTCAAGGCCTGGTCCACGGTCATATCCAATACATCCCAGATGTTCTTACCCTTGTATTGCACCTCCAGAGTTTCCCGATTGTAGCGCTTCCCCCGGCAGACTTCACAGGTTACGTAAACATCGGGCAGGAAGTGCATTTCGATTTTAATGATCCCGTCGCCCCCGCAGGCTTCGCAGCGCCCCCCTTTGACGTTGAAACTATACCGCCCCACTTGGTACCCGCGGGCCCGGGACTCAGGGAGCATGGCGAAAAGTTCCCGGATGTAGGTAAAAACTCCGGTGTACGTAGCCGGGTTGGAACGAGGCGTGCGCCCGATGGGGGATTGGTCGATTTCGATGACCTTGTCAACTTCAGAAGCTCCCAGAAGATCCTGCATCTTGCCCGGTCTTTCTTTGGAACGGTAGATCTTCTGAGCCAGAGCCCGGTAAAGAGTATCCAGAACAAGAGTGCTCTTTCCGGAGCCGGAGACACCGGTCACGCAGGTGAACAGGCCCAGGGGGAATTTTACGGTGATGTTCTTGAGGTTGTTTTCACTGGCGCAGACCAGGGCTAAAAATTTCCCTTTGGGTTTTCGGCGCAAGATCGGAATGAGGATATTCAACTTTCCGGAGAGGTACTGGCCTGTAAGGGAATTTTCCGCCCCTAACAATTCCTGCGGGGCGCCGGTGAAGACAATTTCGCCGCCGTGGACACCTGCTCCCGGGCCGAGGTCCAGGACATAATCCGCTTCTAAAATTGTTTCTTCGTCGTGTTCGACGACCAGGATCGTGTTTCCCAAATCTCTCAGCCGCTTCAGGGTAGAGAGCAGGCGGGCGTTATCCCGCTGGTGTAATCCTATGCTCGGCTCGTCGAGGATGTAAAGCACGCCCACCAGGCCGGAGCCGATCTGCGTGGCCAGACGGATACGCTCCGATTCTCCGCCGGAGAGGGTCGCCGAAGGCCGGCTCAGAGTGAGATAGTCCAGGCCGACATTCACCAGAAATCCCAGACGTTCGGAGATTTCTTTCAGGATGCGGCGGGCGATTTCCTGATCCCGCGGCGAAAGGCTAAGGTCGGCAAAGAACTCCAATGCCCCGCGGATGGATTGCTGCGTAACCTGGTGGATGTTCAACCCGTTGATTTTAACGAAAAGGCTTTCCTTGCGCAACCTGGCCCCCTGGCACATCGGGCAGGGGCGATTGTTCATGAACCGGGCCATCTCCTCGCGGATGATATCCGAGTCGGTTTCCCGGTACCTGCGTTCCAGGTTGGGAATGACCCCTTCGAATTCCCGGAAGTAGAAGTGCCGCCGCTCATCCCGGTCGCTATAAAATTTAATCTGTTCCCCGTTTGAGCCGTGCAGGATCACCTGCTGAACCTGCGGAGAAAGGGTATTGAAGGGGGCGTAGAGGTCGATATGATAATGCTCGGCCAGAGAATCGAGCATTTGGTGGAAAGGCATGGAGCTCCGTCCTTGCCAGGGAATGACGGCCCCTTCCCGGATGGATAGGTCTTTTTGGGGGACGATCAGTTCCGGGTCGAAATACATCATCGTTCCCAGGCCGTCGCATTGCGGGCAGGCTCCGTAAGGGTTGTTAAAGGAGAACATGCGGGGGCTGATTTCCGGAAGGCTTACCCCGCAATCGACGCAGGCGAACTTCTCGCTGAAGACCAGTTCTTCTCCCCCTACTACCTCCACTTTGACGATCCCATCGGAAAGACCAAGAGCCGTGCTAAGGGAGTCGGCCAGACGTTTCTCTGCTTTTTCTTTGACCACCAGCCGGTCCACCAGAACCTCAAGGGTGTGCTTTTTATTTTTGTCCAGACTGATCTCTTCGCTCAGGTCCCGGATGGTCCCGTCCACTTTGACCCGGGCGTAGCCGCTTTTGCGCAGATGTTCGAACTCCTTGCGGTATTCCCCTTTGCGGCCGCGGATGATCGGGGAAAGGATTTGCAGCCGTGTTCCGGATTCCAGGGCCATGACCTGGTCCACGATCTGCTGCACGGTCTGGGACTTGATCTCTTTGCCGCACTGAGGGCAGTGGGGTTTGCCGATACGGGCGAAGAGGACGCGCAGGTAATCGAGGATTTCGGTGACGGTTCCCACTGTGGAGCGGGGGTTTTTGGAGGTGGTCTTCTGCTCGATGGAAATGGCCGGGGAGAGGCCTTCGATGGTGTCCACGTCGGGTTTCTCCATCTGTTCCAGGAACTGCCGGGCGTAGGCGGAAAGGGACTCCACGTAACGCCGTTGTCCTTCGGCATAGAGGGTGTCAAAAGCCAGGGAAGATTTGCCCGAGCCGGAGAGACCGGTGATTACCACCATCTGGTTACGGGGGATTTCCACGGTGATGTTTTTCAGGTTATGTTCGCGGGCGCCGCGGATGATTATTTTGTCAGTAGCCATTCTATGTAATTCTTATTGATGATCTCGTAAAAAGTCGGCAGAAGCGTCATTGCGAGCGAAAGCGAAGCAATCTCGTTTTTATAAGTCCTTAAAAATACGCGATTGCTTCGTCGTCCCGCACTGGCGGAACTCCTCGCCATGACGAAAACGGGACTTTTTACGACTCCATCCTTATTGGACCGCAGATTTTCGCCGATATCCGCTCCACCCTCCCCTCTCCCGCCAGGGGGAGGTTAGAGAGTTGAACTTTGGGATTTAAGTTTTTTATGGGCCATTTGGGCCGCTAACTGGATGGCTTCTTCCATGGAACGGGAATTGGCCAGACCTTTGCCGGCGATGTCGTAGGCCACGCCATGGTCCACTGAGGTGCGGATGAAAGGAAGCCCCAGGGTTATGTTTACGGCGTCCTCAAAATGCAGAAGCTTCAGGGGAATTAAAGCCTGGTCGTGGTACATTGAGACCACAGCATCAAACTCACCCTGTTTAGCCCGGTAAAAAAGAGTGTCTGCTGGCCAGGGGCCTGAAGCTAAGATTCCTTTTTTACAGGCCCCCTGGATCGCCCTGGAGATGATTAATTCTTCCTCTCCAAAAAGTCCGTTTTCGCCGGCATGAGGGTTAAGGGCGGCCACAGCGATGCGCGGGGCGCTTCGGTCAAAGTAATCCCGCAATCCTTTATCCACGATCTCGATGACCGAACGGATTCTCCCTTCCTGCATAAGATGGGGAACATCCCGCAAAGGAAGATGGGTGGTCACTAAAGCCACTTTTAAGCGCTCCCCGGCGAGCATCATGACAAATTCCTCTGTCCGGGAAACGTCGGCCAGGTATTCCGTGTGGCCGCGGAAGGGAATTCCGGCTCCAGAAATGGCTTCCTTGCTCACAGGGGCGGTGACGATTGCATCCACTTTTCCGGTGAGGGCCATTTGGGCCGCCTTCTCCACATAGGCGAAAGAAGCGCGTGAGCTGTCCCGCGGGGGAATATCCCGAAAATCTTTACCCGGGGGGAAATGGGAAAGAGGAAGGAGAGGCAAGACTTCCGGTGGAAAATCCCGGGCTCCCTCCGCTGCCTCAATTACCTTGAGCCCTAAACTCAGAGCCTCCACTGTTCTGCTAAGGACATGGAAATCCCCGAGGACCAAAGGGGCGCAAACCTGGCGCAGGGAAGCCTGAGCCAGGGCTTTGACGACTACTTCCGGACCGATTCCCCGTGGGTCGCCTATGGTGATGGCCACCTTAGGTTTCATATCTTTATTTTCGTAAGCCATAGGAATTCTGGGAACGCAGATGAACGCAAAGGGTCAGGATTGCAATTTCGAGTACAGAAGGCAGAATTCGGATTACGGGATGGGGTCGGTGTAAATCTGCCCATTTTAGAATTATAGCCGGGTTTCGACGTAGGCTTTGGCCCTCAGGCTCTGCATCCAATCTTTAAATTTTTTTTCAACCTCTTCCTGCATTTTGGCCTCGCGAATCCTATTCTGGACTTCGGCGAACGGTTTGGGTTCCCCGCCTTTGCGGTCCAGAACCCGCAGGATATGAAACCCTTGCGGTCTTCTGACGAGATCGCTTATCTCTCCGACTTTCAGCTTGAAAGCGGCTTCCTCCAGCTCGGGAAGCAATTCTTTGTGCTTAAAAAAACCCAGAACTCCCCCTGCGCTGGCCTCCGGACTGCGGGAATGATCCCGGGCCAGTTGGGCAAAGTCTTCCCCTTGGCGCGCCCTGGTCAGGAGAGACTCAGCTTCTTTATGGATAGCCCTGATTTTTTCTTCCGCGGTCTCCTGCGGAATGGGGAGGAATATCTGTTGAACCTTCACCTCCAGGGGGTCGGTGTATTCTTTTATATTTTCCTGATAAAATTTTCTCAGGTCTTCCTCATTGAGGACAATCTTCGATTTGATATCGCGGTTGATCAGGCGCATTTTTCCCAGGTCATCGCGGATATGACTGCGATAGACCGAATAACTTGTTCCCTCTTTAGCCAGGGCCATCTTCAGGTCATTCATGGTCATGCGATTCTGCTTGAGGATATCATCGATGGCCGCATCCACCTCCCGTTCGGAAACTTCCACCTTCCTCTTTTTAATCTCCTGATCCAGGAGCTTGTTCTCGATCAATTGATTCAGAATTTCCGCCCGCGCCCTTCTCAATTTTTCTTCCCGCTCTGAAGGAATGGAGGATTCTTTAACCTGGTGGAAGAAACGGGCCCCGGCCTCCTCCATTTCCGACAGGGTGATAATTTCATTATTGACCACGGCCGCTATCCGATCCACAACCTGGCCCCGGATGTCAGCGGGGAAAAGAAATAAAAACGCGGTTATTAGATAGAATATTTTTTTCATGAGTTTAAACCAATTTAATTAAATTTATTATACAGGAATTTCCTTTTTTATCCTTCCCCCTCACCCCGCCCTCTCCCCCGTTTGCGGGGGAGAGGGGAAGGGTGAGGGGGGTTAACTTGAGCCACAGAGGGCAATGTAATTTTATTAATCCGCATCCAAACCTTATTTTTATTTCGTCCCGCCTTTCGCGGGGTAAGGAGCCTAAATTTTGATGTTAGCACTTCAGAGGATCTCCAGCAATAACTTTTTGGTTTCTTCCAGCATCCCTCTCCACCCTTTTTCTGCCGGACGGAGCTTTAAGCGCTGATCCGGCGTAAACTCCCTCCTCCCCTTGCCCTGGGCCAGAACAGCCACCAGCCGCCTGGGATCCACGGGGGAGTCCTGGTCGAAGGTCAGGACAACCTTTTCTTTTTCCGTGTACACCCGCCGGATTTTTCCTTTCTTTAAAAGGAGCTTCAGATTCATCACTTCCAGCAGATTTTGCAGAATTAGGGGAAAAGGCCCGTAGCGGTCCCGCAGCTCTTCGCCGATTTCCCGCACCTCTTCCTCCGTCCTGGCGGAAGAAAGGCGCCGGTAAAATACCAGCCTGTGGTTGATGTCCTCAACATAATCGCCGGGGATGGATGCCGGGATGGGCAGGTCGATCTCCGGCTCAATCTCCGCGGCCACCTCTTCTCCCTTCAATTCCTTAACAGCGTTCTCCAGAATCTGCAGGTACATGTCAAAACCCACGGCGGCAATGTGGCCGGATTGAATGTCTCCCAACAGGGCTCCGGCTCCGCGGATCTCCAGGTCATGCATGGCCAGTTTCAGGCCGGAGCCCAACTCGGTTACTTCCTGGAGCGCCTCCAGCCGTTTACGGGCATCTGATTTTAGCGTGGAAAGGCCGGGAACCAGAAGATAGGCGTAGGCCCTTTCTTTCGACCGTCCCACCCGCCCCCGGAGCTGATACATCTGGGCCAATCCCAATTTATCCGCCCGGTTGATGATGATGGTATTGGCCGAGGGAAAGTCCAGGCCGGATTCGATAATGGTGGTGGTCAGCAGCAGGTCGACCTCTTTCTTGACAAAGGCCAGCATGACCCCTTCCAGGTCCCGTTCGGCCATCTGCCCATGAGCAATGGCCAAACGAGATTCCGGAAGCAATCTGCGCAGGAGTTTTTCCATGGCCGGGATGGACTGCACCCGGTTATGGACGAAGAAGACCTGCCCACCCCGGCGTAGTTCGCGACGAATAGCGTCGCGGATGACCTCTTCGTCGAACTCGGTGACATAGGTGCGGATGGTCAGCCGATCTTCCGGCGGGGTTTCGATTACGGATAGGTCGCGAATGCCCCCCAGAGACATCTGCAGGGTCCGGGGAATGGGGGTGGCGGTCAGGGTAAGGGCGTCCACGTTGGAGCGCATATATTTTAGCTTTTCTTTATGCTTTACGCCGAAACGGTGCTCTTCGTCCACGACCAGCAAACCTAAGTCCCTGAAGATAACATCCCGCTGCAGCAGTCGATGAGTGCCGATGACCAAGTCCACTTTTCCCCTGGCCAGTTCTTCTAAAACCTGCTTCTGTTCAGCCCGGGACCGAAACCTGCTGAGCATTTCTATGCGGAAAGGATAGGGGGTAAAGCGGCCGGAGAAGGTTTGAAAGTGCTGCTGCGCCAGAACGGTGGTGGGCACCAGCACGGCCACTTGCTTTCCATCCATCATAGCCCTGAAAGCGGCCCGCAGGGCCACCTCGGTCTTGCCGAAGCCGACGTCCCCGCAGACCAAACGGTCCATGGGCTTCTCACTGTCCATGTCAGCCTGGACATCGGCAATGGCCTGCAACTGGTCCGGCGTCTCCTCGTATTCGAAGGAAGACTCGAACTCCCGAAGAAATTCACCGGCGGGAGCGAAGGCATGCCCTTTCACAACAGTCCGGGCGGCATAGAGGTTTACGAGCTCTTCGGCCAGTTCCCTCAGGAAGTGTTTGACCCGTTTCTTGGCTTTCTCCCAGGAAGCGCCGCCGAGTTTATCCATCCGCGGGCCATCGTCCCCGCCCCCCACGTATTTATGCACCAGGTTCAGACGGTACACGGGAAGGTAAAGCTTATCGCCTCCCTGGTATTCGATGAGGAGGAAATCATGCTCCTCTTCTCCCAGGGTGAGCTTCAACAGGCCCCGATAAACGCCGATGCCGTGGTCCATATGGACGACATAGTCATCCGCTTTCAGCTCGCTGAATGCGGCCAGGGCATGGTCCTTCCGGGAAACAGCCGGGCGTTTCCTCGGGCGTTTGTCGCCAAAAAGCTCGCTCTCCGCAATGAGCATCAACCCGGCCCGGGAAAAGACAAATCCCCGCGAGAGGTCTCCGATCAAAAGAGTAACATCCCGTCCGGCAGAATGGGCGGGAATCCACGTGGAAAACGGTTTCCTTAGTATCTGTATGCTTAAAGCATGCCTTTCGAGCATCTCTTCCAACCGCTGGGCAGAGCGTACGCTGGAACAGGTCAAAAGCGCAGCTATTCCTTTGTCAGCTGCGGAACGAATGCGCTTTGCTAAAAGGTGCAAGAGCCCTTCTTCGGATTTGGAAGAAAGGAGTTCGGAGCGCAAGCGTTCATTCGATTCCGTCTCCAAATGCTGCCACCCGGCCGCGCTGGGTTCTTTCCACACCTGTAAAATCTGAAAGGCCACCCGGGAGAAGGCTCCACTCAGCCCGGCAAACTCTTCCGCTGGTAGAAAAAGCTGTTCCGGGTTCGGCCAGAATTCTCCCCGGTCAGAAGCATGCTGCCAGGCTTCTTTAGCCTCTTCCCAGAAACGAGCCAAACCTTCCTCCAGCTCGGGTGGTTCTTCGAGAAAAATGACGGTTTGGGGGGGGAGATAATCGAAGAAGGTTTCCAGCGCTGAATAAAAAAAGGGCTGAAAAAATTCAACGGATGGAAAAGGGATGCCCTGCTGCAGCTTTTCCCGAAGGTTCTCCGCCGATTCCCGCAGCCCAGGGTCGTCGGGCAGTGCGGCGGAAAGCTTTTCAACCGCCTGATCGATAAATTCCCGGAAGAATAAAACTTCTTTGACCGGCAGGATCAAGGCTTGCTCTAAGGTCTGGGAAGAACGCTGGCTATCCGGGTCAAAGGCCCGAATTGATTCTACTTTATCCCCGGAGAATTCCACCCGCAGGGGAAAAGAGGCAGAGGGAGAGAAGAAATCCACCAGGTGCCCACGTACGGCAAACTCACCCCATTCTGTGACCAGGCTGGCGCGGGTATAACCCAGGCCTTCCAGCCGGGATATCAGTTCTTCCCGGAGGAACTCCTGGCCGGAGGATATGGCGAACCCGAAGCGGCGGAGAACCTCCCGGGGGGGAACTCTAAGAAGAACTGCGGCTAAAGAGGCTACCACGATACCAGGCGTGGAGCCGGAAATAAGGTCATGCCGCACTTTCCATCGTTGTCCCATTACTTCGGAGGGCGGTGAGATTTTTTCGAAAGGTTTGAAGTCCCAGGCCGGGTAAAGGAGCACGGTTTGCTCCTGGCCGGTAAAGAAGAGAAGTTCCTTAAATAATCGTTCGGCCTTTTCCTCGTCGGCAGTCAAGACCAGGATAGGACTCGCCGCCCTGCGGGAAACCTGGGAGAGAACGTAGGCAGGAGAAGAGCCTTTCAGCCCATGAACCCGGAAAAGGGGTTCTCTGCGGGCGATCGATTCTAAGATCGGGTGGAAGGGATAATTTTTATCGATCTCCAGGTTCATGGAAATCGTCTCCATAAAGAAACCTCTGGCGCTCTTTTGCTATGCTGCCGGATTCGTAAGTTACCCGAACGGCAGATCTGGAAGCCACGGGGCAAGCCACTGGTGCAGGAGAGGAAAAGAATTGGTCAGCAAAAGGATTCCCACGATGATCAAAAGGATCCCGCCTACTTTGGTAAGTATCCCCAGGTAGCTGCGGGTTTTTTGAAAAGTACTGAGGAAGGTATTCAGGGCCAGAGAACAGGCGAAGAAAGGAAGTCCCAGTCCCAGGGAATAGAAAAGCAGAAGCAATATCCCCATTCTCATGTCTTCGGCAGTGCTGGCATAAAGCAGGATGGAGGCCAGGATAGGACCGACACAAGGGGTCCAGCCGGCCGCAAAGGCCACGCCGACCAGAAATGAGCCCAGGTAACCCAGGGGCTTGGTTTGCAGGTGAAACCTTTTCTCGCGCTGCAGGAAACCGAAAGAGAAGAATCCGCTGATTAAAAGCCCAAAAACAATGACCAGGATTCCTCCGGCGATCCGGAGGATGTCCTTGTGGACAGCCAATAATTGGCCGATAAACGAAGCGGAGGCCCCCAGCAGGGTGAAAAGAACGCTGAATCCTAAGATGAAAAGCAGGGAATGACCGAGGATAACCCTGCGCATTTTTCTTTGCGGGTGGTCGGCAGTAAGCTCTTCGAAGGAGAGGCCGGTGATGAACACCAAATAGGAAGGCACCAAAGGCAAAACGCAGGGGGAGAGGAAGGACAGCAGCCCGCCGGTAAAAGCAAGAAAGAAGGAAAGTTCCTGGGTCCCGCTCATGGAGAAACTCCTTTCTTCTTTTCATAGGGGCTCTCGCGCTGGCTGATCTCCAGGGGTGTTTCTTTCCGCACCTTGGGCATCGAGCCCCTGAGCAGCCAGTGATTCTGAAGGCCCTGAATCAATTTTTCCGCCTCTTCCACACTCTCGTGCGTCGTTGTCAGCAAACCGGGAATCTCCGGGGCGGCCTTTTTTACATTACCCGTGATAACCTTCACGTCTTTGGTTATGTCTTTCACATTTTCAGCGATCGCCGGAGCATCCCCTGTGGCCTTCTGCACGTGTTCCATGACTTTCGGCAGGTCCGCCGAGGCCTTTTTTACATCCTCAATGATCCTGGGAATCTCTTTTAAGGTGCGGTCCACTTCAGCCGTCACTTTAGGCAAGTCCCTGGAAAAATTGGAGGCGTTCTTAGTGATCTCCTCCACGTTGGCCGCGGAACGACGGATGGATTCAAGCGCAGCGGTTATTTCGGCGTGCATCCCCTGGTCCTGGAGGATCGCCCCCACGTTTCCCTGGCCATTTTTTAGCTGGGCGGTGATGAATTCCACATTTTTCAGCAAAGTGAAAAGTTCTCCCCGCGGATTGTTCAGTTTTTCCGTTACCGACTTCAGGTTATCCAGGGCTTCATCCACTTTCTTGAGGGGAGCCTTGACGTCGATCTCCTTCAAGATGTCCATTAGCTCCTTGGGCTCATGGGAGGCGAGGGTTTCCCCCTCGGTAAGAAGGGGCTGTTCCGGCGACCCCACGGTGACCTCCACGGTTTTCCCGCCGAGAAGACCGCTCACTATGGTGGCCTGGGAATCTTTGCGGATATAATTCTTGTAGGTTTCCAGAATCTCCAGGGTCAATTCAACCTTACTCTGGGGGTTGAGGTGGAGCGATTTCACATTCCCTACCTCCATCCCGGAAATCGTCACCCCTGTGCCTGGCTTCAGGCCATGCACCCGGTTAAACACCACTGAGTAATGATAGCGCTTTTCGAACCACTTCTGACCCCTGGCGATGAAGACCAGGGTCGCGACGACAAAGGCCAGCGCCAGAATAACAAAGATGCCTACGTAGCGGTCAAAATGTTTGATGCGAAAATACATCTGCATGGCGCTTTCTCCTCAATTCATCAGGTCAAGGAACCCGATTGTTTCATTTTATTTAGGCTGTCCTGCATCTCCCGGGCTGGGCCCTCGGCCACAATCCGCCCGCTCTCTAAGAGACCGATGCGATGAGCGATGGTAAAGGCGGGAAGCCATTCGCTGGTGGCCACCAAAAGGCTGGCCCGGGCTTGCTCTCGATACTTCTTTAAAACTCCGCAGGCAAGGCGGTCGGCTTCTGCTCCCAGGCCTGAGGCCGGTTCATCCAGAAAAAGGATTTCAGGTTCCAGTATCAGGGCTCTGGCCAAAGCTGCTCGCTTGCGCATTCCCAGGCTTAGCTGGGCGGGAATGGAGCGGTCATACTGGCGGTCCACTTCAAAAAGGGCCATTTTTTCGGCAACCCGGGCCTTTACCTCAGACTCTTTTAAGCCGGTGTGGTAACGCAAGGGCAAGGCGACGTTATCGTAGATGGACATATTACTGATCAGGGCGGCGTCCTGGAAAACAAAGCCCATCTTGAACCTGATGGCCTGTAAAGCTTCTCTGGAGGCCGTGGCCAGGTTGATTCCTTCGATCTCCACATTACCCCTAACCGGCGAGAGAAGCCCGCTGAAGAGTTTCAGCAGCACAGATTTTCCGCTTCCGCTCGCCCCCAGAACTACGTAAATTTCGCCGCGGCGCAGGCTAAAATTAAGGTTCTGGAATATCTGCTTTCCGTCAAGGCTAAAATCAAGGTCGCGGGCTTCAAGGACAATGTCCATAAGTTACAACCCTTTGGCGTAAGGCGTAAGTGGTGAGGGGTAATACGCCCTAAGCAACCCCCAACACCCCCCTTGCAACCCGTAACACGAAGCAGGCATTACGTTTTATTTTTTGTCCGGAAACTGGAATGGAATCCCTCGCTCCCCAACATCGAATAATCATTTTCTTCTTCCTTCGTTTCCCAGGTTTGGCTCCTCCTTGGTTTGGCCGATTAAGGGTTATAGGTAAAACAACACGGTTAGCAATACGTTGAACGTGAAGCAGGACAAAATCGCGCTCACCACGCCCCGGGTAGCCACCTGGGGCACCTCGATGGATGAATAGCGAACGGTTAACCCGTGATAGGTGCAAGTCAGAGCAATCAACAGGCCGAAGGCGGCGCTCTTCAGAATTCCGAAAATCAGGTCAGTGGCGGTCAGGGAGATCATCAATTCTTCCAGGAACACCGTCAGGTCCATGGGGAGAATCCACATGGAGACAATGAACCCCCCTAAGAGAGACACCCCATTGAAATAAATTGTCAGGCAGATCACGGCGATGGTTACGCCGATGATCCTGGGAGTGACGATAAAGTAAACCGGGTTGATGCCCATGGCCCGGATGGCTTCCAGTTCATGGGCAACGATCATATTGCCTATCTCGGTGGCGATGGCTGTTCCCGACCGTCCAATCACAATGAACGCCGTGAGCAGGGGCCCCAACTCCCGGATGATCACCAGAACCAGGATAGTGCTGATGAACTTTACGCCCCCGAGTAGAGCCAACTGGCTTCCCGCCTGTACAATAATGATTGCCCCCAGGGCCAGAGAAACCAGAGTGACAACTTTTAAAGCCTGCACGCCAGTAAAATAGATCTGGCGCAGGGTGATTTCCCAGACCAGAGAAAAGCCTCTTTGCCGCTCGGCCACAGCTTCTTTAAAGGCCAGATAAAGGAGGGTGGAGAGATCCAGGTAATAGCGCAACCTGCCGCTCATCCCTCGGCCAATGGAATCCACGGCCCCCAGACTTTTGCTGCTTAGGCTTCTTTCCACAGCTATTCCTTAAAAAAACTGTTCATACTTAACCAATCAGGGCCAGCCTTTCAGCCCAAAGCTGCCCTCAGAATCTGTGCCTGATCAGCGATGGTTGATTGCTGAATGCTTTTAAAAATATATCATTAACCCCAACAATTTTCTATGGCATTCTTGCCCCGCCGGGGGAAACGTGATAATAAAAAAGCACAAGGCTCAAAGAGAAAAGCGTTAAGGGAACATATGGTTTTAGAGAAAATCATCTTCACCCTGGGAACGAGCAATCGCAATTTTGATGAGTTTGTAAAACTTCTTCGATCATATGCCGGAGAGATGGTCGTGGACGTGCGCAGTTTTCCAAACAGTAAATTCCTACACTTCAGAAAACAAGCCCTGGCTCAGACTCTGGGTGAAGAAGGATTGGGGTATTATTATCTGGGTAAGGAGCTGGGAGGATACCGGAAAGGGGGTTATGAAGCTTATACCCAGACTCTTGAATACCTGGTGGGTATGGAACTTCTTGAACGGATGGCCTCCCGATGCCGATCCGTCATTATCTGTGCCGAGCGATTACCCTGGCGCTGCCACCGCCGCTTCATCGGACGGACCTTGCAGGAGCGGGGTTGGAAGGTTGTTCATATCCTCGATGGGGGAAAAATCTGGGAAGATAAAATTTATGAAATAGCGGAAAAAACAAGCCTGTTGCAATGATCATTCCCTAAAAACCCTTGACTAAGCTGCTTTTTCTTTTTAAGGTTATGCTGTCGGAAAAATAAGTTTAAAAATAAATGTTGATGAACTCGTAAAAAGTCTGAAAATGCCCTTTTCCGTCATTCCGGCGGAAGCCGGAATCCAGTATTTTCAAATACTTATAAATACCCTGGACTCCGGTTTTCACCTGTCTGCCAGGTACAGGCAGGCCGGAGTGACGACTTTTTACGAGATCATCAATGTTGGGGCAATAAACAAGAAAAATGACAACTGGTAGCCGAAAACGAGTATTTGGTGATAAGATTGGGTTTAAGTCTCTCTCGTGCGCCCCTGTGAATGAATTGGGCGTGGTCTATCTTTTTGGTGTGCTCAGTGACACCTTTGACTTCAAGATCGAGTCAATCCAATCTGGATTCCCGGATTGCGTGGCCAGGCGTAAGAAAGGAAAGAATCGATGGGAAGAGGTGAGGATTGAATTTGAGTACGACACCAAATCATTCTTGGCGCTCTTCCTGGCTGCGCCCGACTCACGCGCACCTGTCACGCTCCGCATCCTCGGTGTTGTCACCCTCGTTGCTGATCTGGCTACGCCCCTTTTCGGGCTTAAGCGCTTTCACAGGGTGTTCGATTGGTGGGCTGCACTGAGGCCGGCATTCAAGCGCGCATGGGCTGGTTGCGCTTTAGCTTTCGGTCTTCTACTGTTTTATGCTGTGGTCCCATAACGGTGGTTCGTTGGCTAACCAGGATATCACGGATAAACATTAGATCCTCTCAGGGCTGGCCAGGCCTCTGTAGCACAAAGTGAAGCATGTGGAACTATCGAGTTGTACGGAAAAGGAATGTATACATTGATCTCACAGATCAGAAAGAAAGAGCAGATTACACGTATGCTATACATGAGGCATACTACGACAAGAACGGACATGTTGGAGCCATCACCCAAGATCCAGTAGAGCCCTTTGGAGAGAATATAGAAGAGCTGCGGCATTCCTGGGTAATGATGGTAGAGGCATTCGGCCAGCCAATCCTGGACTATGACAACATTCCTGAACCGGGATACGAGAGAAAAGAAGATCCCATGGGATCTGTACTTGATGAAAGACTCGAAGAGTTCGAAGCCAGCAACAAGACGGGAGTTCCCTGGGAGAACGTAAAGAGGAAGTTGGAAAAGAAATGGGGACCGTTTGACTATGAAGGGTGCAGAAAACGGATAGAAGAAGAGCGGGTAGAGAAGGAGAGGATCCACAGTGAGTCCTTTATTGGGGCACCGACGTTGAAGGAGCTAATCAATAAAATACACTCCGACTACCAGGAACGGATCGAACGAGATAGAACTGAAAATCCTTGGAAATAATCAGCAGAGGATGCCTGACAACTTCATCCATCCGACCGCTAATAGCGGCAGCTAATTTCGGGCGTTAGGCGCATAATACGCTGCGTTCGATAAAAGAACGGTTTATGGACGCTAAGGAAAATATAAAGTGACGAAAAAACAGGCGAAAAAACGAACAGCTCAACCAAAAGTAGGCGGTCAAAAGCTATATACGTTTGATGTGTTCATTGTTAATGGGCCAATGACCAGAAGATTTGTAAAGAGGAACAAAGTGGTCTCTAGAACCATTCAGATTCGTGGGGACCAATCGCTAGAAGATCTACACAATGCGATTTTCGATGCGTTCGATCGCGAAGACAATCATATGTATGAATTCCAAATTGGCGGGAAAGGCCCGATGGACCCGAAGGCAAGACGATATGTGCTTAATATGTACGATGACGATCTCAATTCGGAAGCCAAGCCAGCCGGAGACGTAAGGCAAACGCCAATTGGGTCAATAGGACTGAAGGAAAATGAAGCATTCGGATATTGGTTCGACTTTGGCGACGATTGGTGGCATCAGGTAAATGTTGTATCCATCGAGGAGGTAGGGGTAGTCGGGAAGTATCCCAAAGTGACAAAGCGAGTAGGAAAAAGCCCGCCTCAATATGTTGACTGGAATGAGGAGGGTGAGTAGAACGTACCTTTTCATTCCGGAATCATGATGCGCGCCTAACCTTTCATTCCAGCGGATGGCGAAAACGCCCCCGCTGATTTCAGTCGTGTTTCAGCGAGATAAGGTCTTGGTTAAGGGAGTAAATTATGGAAATGAATGAGCCAAACAAAGGAAAGAAAAAAGACTTTATTAGCATTGCCCCATTTTCGCGGGAAAATTCCCTTGTTTTTTTCAATCTCCCCTGTTATTTTAAATTTTCTTTCAAGTTATTAACACCCCCACCCTAACCCTCCCCCATCCAGGGGGAGGGAATTTTGGATCCCCCAGTATCTCCCCTCCCTTGGCGGGAGGGGGTTGGGGGGATGGGGATAGAAAAGGAAATTCCTATACAATTAAATTATTTGAAGGTATTCATTGATTGGAAATGTTTTTCAGGCCAGATTTAATCCTCCTGCACGCTCCTTCTGTCTATGATTTCCGGAAGCTCCCGATTCTCTTCGGGCCCATCTCTGATCTCGTCCCGTCAACGCCCATTTTTGAGATGTACCCGGTTGGCTTCTCTTCCATTGCCGAACATCTGGAGAGGAATGGAATTCATGTGCGCATCATTAACCTGGCCCTGCGCATGCTCAAAGATAAAAATTTCGACGCGGAGAAGCTCATCGCCGGGCTCCATCCCCGGGCCTTTGGCATAGACCTCCACTGGCTTCCCCATGCCCACGGCTCCCTGGAAATTGCGGCCCTTTGTAAAAAGTATCATCCGGACATTCCGGTCACCTTCGGCGGTTATTCGGCAACGTACTTTCATGAAGAGTTGATCCGCTATCCCCAGGTGGACTTCGTGGTCCGCGGCGACTCCGCGGAAGAGCCATTGCGTCAACTCCTCTCAGCCTTCAAGGGTGGAACTTCTGTGGAGGCCATTCCCAATTTAACATGGAAAGATAAAGGGGGAAATGCCCACGTTAACCCGTTGACCCACCTGGTTGCCGATCTCGACGAATATTCCAATAACTACCCCAACCTTTTCCGGTCGGCGCTGAAATATTTTGATCTTAAGTCCCTGATCCCCATCCACGACTGGTGGGAATATCCCATCACAGCCGTGATGACCTGCCGGGGTTGCACTCATAATTGTGTAATCTGCGGAGGATCACGTTATGCCCTGGATCGTTTTTGTTCCCGGAACGCTTGCGCTTTTCGCGATCCGGAGAAGGTGGCTCAGGATATCCTTTCCTTATCCCGTTATACCAATGCCCCCATTTTCGTGGTCGGGGATCTGAGGCAGGCCGGCAATGATTATGCCCGCACGGTTCTTTCCCGCGTTCGCCCGGGGCAACCCCGGAATCAGGTTGTCCTGGAACTCTTCACGCCGGCTCTGGAATCTTACTTACGGGAAGTGGCGGAAACGTTTCCCCATTTCAATTTCGAGATCTCCCCGGAGTCCCATGACGAGGAAATCCGCCGGGCCAGCGGAAAATTTTATACCAATGAGGAGATGGAAAGCTCCATCCGCTTCGCCCTGGACCATGGCTGCTCCAAGTTTGATGTCTTTTTCATGATCGGCCTTCCCCTGCAAACCTCTGCTTCCGTAATGCAGACCATTGATTATTGCGAACGGCTGATGCAGACCTTTGATAAACGCCTTAACCTCTTTATCTCCCCCTTAGCCCCTTTCCTCGACCCCGGGTCTATGGCCTTTGAAAAAGCCGGGGAAGTTGGCTACAAGGTGTTCTGCAAAACCCTGGAAGATTATCGCCAGGCCCTTCTGAGTCCGAGCTGGAAATATACCTTGAGTTACGAGACAAAATGGATGACCCGGGAGGAAATTGTTCGAAGCTCCTATGAAGCCGGCCTTGGCCTGAACCGTCTGAAGGAACGATACGGGCTGGTTGACGCGAAAACAGCCGGAAATACAGAGGAACGAATTCTTAAGGCCAGGGAAATGATCCGGCAGGTCGATGAGATCATCCTTCTTGACGAGCCGGAACGCAGCCGCAAGCTCATGGCCTTGAAGGAGATTTTCGACCGGGTGAGCATGTCCACGGTTTGCGACAAAGAAGAGATCAAATGGCCGGTCTTCCGCTGGCGTCTTAATTTTCCGAATATCATAAAAACGCTCCTGGCCCGCCGGCCAGCCCAAGGAAATCTGGACTAACCGCTATTTATTGATTTCAGATTTCGGCCGGGGATAACCCAAAAACATCCCGTTCAAGGGACTTACCAGCATCGAACCAACGCCGTATTTACACTCCCTGCGCCTTTCGATCTGAACTCCTTGCTCAATCTTCTCCTGGATGTGATGGGTGGGACGATGATTAATGTTGTTCCGGATCGGTGACAGATTGAGGTGGACCGGAGATTGCTGCCTGATGAGAAAAAGGAGGAGGTTTTAAGTGAAATAAAGGAGGCCATTGGTTCTGTTCAGGCACGGAATCCCCTTTTCAAATATCAGATCGAAGAGATAGATGATGCTGAACCCTCAGAAATTGACCCTAATGAAGAGATCGTCTGGATCGGCCTCGAAGCAGGCAAGGAGGTGAGGGGAGAAAAGCCAAATGTCAGAGGGTTTTCCGGATTCACAGATGGCCGTTTCTATGTCAATCAATTTCACATTCCGACACTCATCTTCGGTCCCGGAGGAACGGATCAATCCCATACCACAGATGAATCCGTGGAGGTGGAGGCTTTGATTAAGGCTGCCCATATCTATGCCCTGAAAGAAGCGGAACTCATCCCTCTCCTGACGGATGTGGATGGGCTGATTGCCGGATTGGATGAATTTTCCGGGAAGGCGATGAAGAGCGCGAACAGGCTCAAAGTCATCAGCCGGTATGGTGTCGGTTTAGACAATGTTGATTTAGAAGCGGCCCGGGGGCTGGGTATCGAAGTGAAGAATACCCCGGATGCCAACACCCAGGCCGTAGCCGACCTGACTTTCGGGCTGATCCTTGCGGTAAGCAGGATGATTCCCCAGTCACACCAGTCCACCCGGGAGGGGAAGTGGGGCCGGTTCTTTGGCCTGGGGGTCTATGGTAAATCCCTTGGCATCATCGGCCTCGGCCGGATTGGAAAAGCAGTAGCCAGGAGAGCCAAAGGATTTTAGATGGAGGTTTCTGTCTATGACGTTATGGTCGATGAGGCTCTTATCGGGGCCCATGGAATTCGATCCCTCCCTCTTGATGACCTGCTCAGCCAGTCCGACTTTATTTCCATTCACGGCGATCTTAACCCCCGGACAAAAGGGCTGATCGGTTCGAGGGAATTGGGTTTGATGAAGAAGACGGCCTGTTTGATTAACACGGCCCGGGGGGGATCATCGATGAACAGGCTTTATATGAGGCCCTTCATGAGGGACGGATTGCAGGAGCAGGCCTGGATATTACCGCCGGTGAGGAAGTACTCTTCAATAGAAAGCCAGATTGCTCTTTTTCGGTCCTTGTTCCGTGGGCGTGATGACGTTTATCCAGTTAGATGGGAAGGTAAAAAAGGAAATTCTGGTTATTCTCCTGCTTGTGCAAACGAATGGAACCGTACCTTTTGTGGCAAATCCATCGTGAAATGTGCCGTTGGAAGACATTGGTCAGGTGAGTGGCGGCAAAAAGAGGGTTACCGGTTCTATCGACATCAGCCTCATCCAGAGCCTCAATCGTAAGGGGGAGGTCAAAGACATGGTGGCCGGATATGGTCAAGTCATTGTTGATGAATGCCACCATATCCCCGCCTTTACCTTTGAACAGGTTCTCAAACAGGTGAAAGCTAAGTACGTTGTGGGCCTCACGGCAACTCCTATCCGCAAGGATGGCCATCATCCTATAATCTTAATGCAGTGTGGTCCCATCCGTTTTAGGGAAAGTGCGAAAAAGCAAGCAGCCGCGAGACCCTTCGAGCATGTGGTCATAACAAGGTATACCAATTTTAAAATGGCTCCAGAATCAGCTGAAGTGAAAATTCAGGATATCTACGCCGCGCTTGTACTTGACAAGCATCGTAATGAATTAATCTTCAATGATCTCCTGAAAGCTTTAAAAATGGGACGCTCCCCCCTCCTTCTAACAGATCGGGTTGAACATTTAGAGCAATTTGCGGAACGGCTCAAGAATTCCGCCCAGAATGTCATCGTTCTTAGGGGCGGAATGGGCAGTAAACAACGTAGGGCAGTGGCTGATCAAATTAAAGCTGTGCCAGATTCAAAGGAACGAGTGATCATATCTACAGGACGGTATATTGGAGAAGGGTTTGATGATGCCAGGCTGGATACCCTCTTTTTAGTCATGCCTATTTCTTGGCGCGGTACGCTCCAGCAGTATGTGGGGCGTCTCCACCGCCTTCATGACAACAAACGGGTGGTGCAGGTTTACGATTATGTCGACATTCACGTGTCTACCCTAATGCGGATGTATAAGAAACGCCTTAAGGGCTATGAGGCCATTGGCTATTCGATGCAAAATGACCCTGAGAACTCAAGGCCGCAGACTAACGAATACGAGTATCTCCAAGTTGAGGAAGTGTGAAAAAAGGGGGCTGAACTTGTCCGGGTTCGCCCGGTTCGATCCTCGTGCGGGGTCGCAATGGCCTACCACAGTTTTAATTTAGATTCCTCATTGCTCATTAAGATATCTCCTCCCATTCCGAGCTATCAGGATCCAGAGGTGGCCGGCGGATGCGGACACGCGTCGGATCAACGACCACTATGCATCCGGAAAAAGGAACAAGGTCAGTTTCTCTTACAAATTCAGTGATAAAGCGATTAACGGCCAAAGGTCCCATGCTCATGGGACGAAACAACACTATGCCAGGATGACTTCCGGGAGGGAATTTTCGGAGGTCGGCAAATTCAAGATCAAGGGTAAAGAGCATCATCTCCTCGGCTTTTGCAGTAACTCCCACTTCGACGTCCGTCTTGCCCAATAACCCTTCATCGCCAACAGTCAGAACGTCATAGCCTTCACGGGTGAGGATCGGTTTCAAATGGCGGGAGATGTTTTCGTCGAGTTTGATTTTCATTAGGCGCTGATTTTCCAGACATTCTCGCGCGTGAGTTCTGCAGCATAGGCTACGGCGCCTCGAATGTCATCAATGGCTAATGAAGGGTAATGGTCGATGATCTCCTCTGGTGTTAATCCCTCAGCCAGCGCATCCAGAATAATTGCGATGTAGATTCTGGTGCCGCGGATGCAGGGCTTCCCCGCGCAGACTTTTGGATCAACCGTGACACGGCCCAGCAGTTCTTCTCTTATCATGGCTAACCTCCAATCGATCGCCCACACCCTCTCCCGCTGGAAGAGGGTGCAGGTGAGGGGAACTTTTAATTTTATATTAGCACGATAGCGTTATTTTTGTAAGCCAAACAAGGGTAACCCGGAGGATGACCTGTATTGTTGTGCCTGAACACCCTCATCATGTCACTCAACGAGGGGTCCGTTCTTTGCCCATTTTCCGGGGTGAGGTAAAAAAGGCTTGGGAATACCCGTGGTCGAGTGTAAAATTTCACATAGGCGAGCAAAAGGTGGATGTTTTGGTCAAAGATCGAAATTTGTTGGGGCTTGTAGCGAATTGGAGGGAGTTTCTTCAAGGAGTGGATTCAGGGGGAGAAAAGGATTTGCGGCGCTCTACGAAAACGGGCCGTCCATTGGTTGATCGTGGGCATTTGGCACGCATTGAGAAAAAGACCGGCCGCAATTTGCATAAGGGGAAACCAGGACGAAAACCGCCGGATTCCATGAAATAAGTGATGTCCCCCCCGATTCACAACAGCTGCCTCGTAGAGGTGAAGGCTGAAAAAAAATCCTGATCTTCTTTTTTAAAAATTTAGGCATTTTAGCGCACTTGAGGCATTTCAGGCATTTATTTCATTTTGCCCAAAGAATCTCAACTATTTTAGAAACTTTTTTGTATTCGGGGTCTCCTGTGACAACCATAGCGCCGCTCTGCAGGGCTTTGGCGACCGCAAAGGCATCGGCATAGGAAATTGGATATTGCGCTTTTATTTTAGCTGCGGCCATTACTTCTTCATCTGAAATCGAGAGGATTCGAATAGGCAGCAGGCGAATTTTTTCCAAAATTTCTTCGCCCCGCTTCAGGGACGTTACCCGGCATAGGCGATAAAAAACTTCCCCCAGGTTGATAATATGCATAGAAATTGAACTTATCCCTGTCTCAGCCTCAGTGAGCAAGTTATCGACCAATTCGTATCCGGGTTCTTCCTGGAGCCAACATAACAAGGGAAAGGCATCAAACAGATAGTTTTTCATCCTGCTTGACCTCGGATTGATGTTCGCGCATGAGCGCTCGGCTCATGGATGGTTTTCCCTTCAGGGACCCGCGCAATGATTTTCTAAGATTCGGCATCGGCTTGACCAGCACATAATCGTCGATCAATTCAACGATGACCGGCTTTTTAGGAGTTAATTTCAACTTTTCTCGTATCCCCTTGGGGATCACCATCTGACCTTTCGAGGAAATTCTTACTAACGATTTCATTCTTACCCCCCCTATTTGGCTTACCATTATATTAAGTTTTCTATCTGCAAAAATTAAATCAAGGGGAAAGTTTTACTTTAGGTACTTTAGCGCACTTCAGGCTTTTTAGGCATTTACTGGCTTGACATTTTCCCTTAATTTGTTAGTATCCGCGAACTTCGTTCGTTATTATGGCAGTTCGTATTTGAAGAAGGCCGCCGTTCTCTAAAAATAATTTGGGAGGCGAACAAACAATTTGGGTATGGGAAAACTCCCGTCCTGCCCGCGGCTTTCTGGAACCATGGCCTGACACCTCCACATGTTTTTATAAACATATGGCTTAGTCAGACCTATTTGTCAACCATTTATTTCATTAGGTATCGTTATAGGGCTAAGGGTGGCAGGAGAACAAAAGGATGAGGCGCGGAAGGATATTTGCGCATCATTCGGGTGTCGGCGGGAGGAGGGGTTTCAAAGACGTAAGAGTAAATGCACTTCTCGCTTAGCAGGCATTCAGGGCACTCTTTGGTTCGCAGCGCGCATACGACTTTCTTGAAGGCGTAACCAAAGCCCCCGCGAAGGGCCGAACCTTTATATTCCGGGAGATATAGACGGTCTGTCGCCTGGAGGAGGAATTGAAACCGGCCGTATTTGAAATGCCGCAGAGGATTATCCATTAAGGGCCCCCGGGCGATTCCAGATTTAAATCAGGGCTATGGACGCAACTCTATCATTAAAGCTTCAACAGATCAAAGAAATTTTTTGAACTCAGGAGGGGGCACAGCTTTTGAATTGGAGGGGAAAAAACGGGGAGTAAAATTAAGGGACGGGCTTATCTTTCGAAAGTTTCTTTAATTCTTCTATTAGGAGGGGAATAATCTTTCTAAAATCTGCAACGACTCCCAGGTCGGCGTTTTGAAAAATGGCTGCCTTGGGGTCGTTATTGATGGCGATAATCATTTGGGCATCCTGAATTCCCACTACGTGTTGGATCACGCCGGAGATACCGATGCCGATGTAAAGCTTGGGACGGATGGTTTTGCCGCTCTGGCCGATCATTTGTTCTTCAGAAATCCATCCTTCATCGAGGGGCGGGCGCGTCCCTCCAATGGCCCCGTGCAGGACATCTGCCAGTTGTTCCACTAATTTCCAGTCTTCCTGATTCCCGATCCCTGCCCCGCCAGCCACGACCACTTCAGCTTCTTCGATGGTCTGGGCCGGCTTCTTCGCCCAATGAACTTCGACAACCCTCTGTTTCCGGTCTTCGGGTCTGATTTCCACCGGAACATCTTCAATTGTCCCTTTTTTCTTCTGAGGCTCACCCCTCCGACAAACCCCCGGACGAATGGTGGCCATCTGGGGACGATGCTGGGGACAGAGAATGGTAGCCATTACTTTCCCGCCGAAGGCCGGGACTACCTGCATTAGTTCTCCCCGATCGTTGATATCCAGTTGCGTGCAATGGGCGGAGAGCCCGGTGTTGACCCGAGCGGCTACGCGGGCAGCTAAATCCGCCCCCAGGGAAGTCGCTGGAAAGAGAAAGATCTCCGGCCTTTTCTCAGAAATAAGCTCGCTAATCACGCGGGTATAGGGGAGAGTTAAGTATTTTTCTAAGGAGGGATGATCGGCCCTAAAAACCCGGTCGGCCCCATAAATTAGAATCTCATCAGACAATTCTCTTATCTTATGCCCGAGGAAAACAGCGCTAACTTCGGCCAATCCCATCTTCCGGGATAAGAGTCTGGCCGCAGTCAGTAGCTCAAAAGAAACTTCCGCGATGCAGCCTTCTTCCTGCTCGATAAAAACCCAAATTCCCTTCCATCCTTTCAAGTTATTAACACCCCCACCCTAACCCTCCCCCATCCAGGGGGAGGGAATTTTGGATCCCCCAGTATCTCCCCTCCCCTGGCGGGAGGGGGTTGGGGGGAGGGGGATAGAAAAGCAAATTCCTATACAATTAAATTAGCCACAGAGGACACAGAGATCACGGAGTTTTTAAAACCTCGATTAAGAAAAAGTAAAGGAGAAGTGTCAAACTTCTAAATTGATTCCGCCGCAGGCGGACTAAAGTTGAAAAAAGGAAATTCCTATACAATTAAATTAATGGGGACACAGATTTTCGCAGATAACCACAGATAATTATTTTCTTTTTGATTTATCCTGATAATCTGTGTTCATCCGTGTCCAAAAAGCAATTTCCTATACAAATAAATTATCTACATCCATTATCACGGGTGTCCAATTAATAATCGAATAAAGTCAATTGGTTGTCTGGCATGGTGATCAGTTTTGTGCATTTTGGTGGTACGAGTGCCGATAAAATGGGCTTTTTCTCGAAAAGTGAGACACTCAAAAT
>Ga0194113_10000866_pt1 | contig 40984 bp, 28 predicted proteins | sample TA2MahC200mmetaG_FD_146193 | JGI IMG/M metagenome (GOLD analysis project Ga0194113, IMG submission 146193) | Freshwater microbial communities from Lake Tanganyika, Tanzania - TA2015017 Mahale Deep Cast 200m | ecosystem: Environmental > Aquatic > Freshwater > Lake | place: Tanzania: Lake... | reverse complement strand
GCGATGATGCCCGGGTGGTGCTATGAGGGCGATCCCGCGGCGGACAACGACTATGGCAGCGCCCTGATCGAATCCGTGGAGCTGGTCAAGGTCGAACCGGTCGTCCGGCCCAAGGTGTCGTCGTCCCTGGTGCCCGAGATGGTGCTCATACCGGGCGGCAAGTTCACGATGGGCTCGGACAAGGGCGATGTGGACGAGCAGCCGCGCCACGAGGTGACGGTGTCCGGGTTCGCGCTGGCGAAGTACGAGGTGACGAACGAGGAGTTCGAGCGTTTCGCTCCGGAGCACCGTTCGATGCGCAACGGCAATTCCTGGCGCGACCGCGAGCCGGTGGTGGCGGTGAACTGGGAGGACGCGATCCAGTACTGCAACTGGCTGTCGGAGAAAGCGGGGCTGACGCCGGTGTACAAGGCCCGGGGCAAGCATACGACGCCGTACATCAACGGGACGTTCTTCACGATGGACCCGAAGGCCGACGGGTTCCGGCTGCCGACGGAGGCCGAGTGGGAGTATGAGGCCTCGGGCCGCGGGGAAGGGCGCCTGTATCCGTGGGGCAACGCCGCGCCGGTTCCGTACGTGCACGGCAACTTCATGGCGCCGGCGGATGCGCAGGGTCCGCGCCTGCCGCGGCGGTCCGTGGACGCCAACGGGGTGGTGGTGGTCGGCTCCTATCCGGCCGGGGCCAGCCGCGACGGCATCCTGGACATGGCGGGGAACGTGGCGGAATGGTGTTTTGACTTCTACAACTATCCGTACCCGTCCGAGGCGCAGACCGATCCGGTCTCCAAGAAGCCCAGCGTCTATCAGGTGATGCGCGGCGGCTCGTGGAGCTACTACGGCAGCCCGCGTGTGACGGACCGCGATTACAACACGGCGGTGTACCCCGGCCACGCCTACTACGGGTTCCGCGTGGCGATCAACGAGGAGGGCTGGAAGAAGGTGAAGCAGTAGGGTGGAGGGATGAAAGCAGGAGGACATCGATGAAGAAGGCAATGAGTCGGCTGGCGAGAGCGGCTGCCGTGCTGGCGGCGGGGTTCGTGAACGCGGCGGAGCCGGCGGCGGCGAAGTCGCCATGGCCGCTCTGGGACGGCAAGGAATCGGTGGCGGACTACGCCAAGCGTGCGGGGATCAAGGACGTGGATCTGACGCTGGATCTCGGGGGAGGCGTCGCGATGAAGCTGACCCTCATTCCCGCCGGCAAGTTCAATATGGGCGGGCTCGATGAGCTGCGTGAGAACATCGAAGGGGTCGAGGTGGTGATCCAGGAAGGATGGGGGCCGCATTGGATTCTACCCGGTCGTGATGTGACAATCAGCCAGCCCTATTACATGGGGGTGTACGAGGTGACGCAGGAGCAGTACGACCAGGTCATGGGGGCGGATCCGGCCCGGGAAGCGCGGTATGACAAGAACTCGCCCAATGCCCGCGACCACAGTTTCCGCTATGGCTACGGAGACGATGTGCTGACCCGGGGCAAGACCTATCCCGAGGGCACGCTTGCCTGGGAGGAAGCCGCGCAATTCTGCGAGAAACTCGCGGCCAAGGCCGGCATGCCGGTCTGGCTGCCCACCGAGGCGCAGTGGGAATACGCCTGCAAGGCGGGAACCACGACGCTGTATCCCTGGGGCGATGACCCCTCCCAATGGAAGCAGTACATGAACTTCACCCAGGTGAAGGAAGGGGAGACTCCGGAAACGGCCAAGGAAACCAGCGGGTTCCATGGCAAGCTGGCGCCGGTGGGGTCGTTCAAGCCCAACAACTGGGGCCTCTATGATATGCTCGGCAATGTCGCGGAGTGGTGTCATGACTGGTACACGCAGAATTTTCTTGGCGCGCCGACCCGCGATCCGGCCGGGCCGGGGATCACCATGCCAAGCGGAGGGTGGTGTCACGTGGGCCGTGGTGGCAAATACAAGACGCAGTATGCCCCGCCCGGCAGCATTGACCGCTGGTCGCACCACATGTCCCCGCGGAGCGGGTTCCGTGTCGTCGTGGCTTTGAAGTCCACCACCCCGACGCCGCAGGGGGCGGTGGTTGCCTGGCTCCTGGGCACGGGCGAGCACTTCCTCAAGGCGCCGGCCAAGGACAAGACTGCTTCCACGGCGGGTCGCAGCTTGCAATCCAACGTAGGGCCGTCGCTTGTCGAAGGCCGCGGCTCGCCGACAAGCGGCGGCCCTACAGGTGACGCAACGGCGTCGCCTACCGGTACGGAACAGTCGAAACTGCGTGTGCCGGCGGGCTGCCGCGCGGCGCCCGGGGCGCAGGCCGAGCCCTATACCAAGTCCGGCTGGGCGCAGGCGGTCATTCACGAGGCCAGCGGCATGGAGATGGTCTATATCCCGGCGGGGAACTTTCGTATGGGAACCCCGCTTGATTTCCTGCCGTCCCAGTCGGAGCGGAGTTACTTGGCCAGGTCCGAGAAGCCGCACCGGGTGACCTTGACCCGTGGGTTCTACATGGGCAAGACCGAGGTGACCCAGGCGCAGTGGGAGCAGGTGATGGGGTACAACCCGTCGCTGTTCAAGAACGTGGGTCCGGAGGCGCCGGCGGACACCGTGTCCTGGGATGACTGCCAGGATTTCTGCAAGAAGGCTGGCGGCGGGCTGCGCCTTCCGACCGAGGCGGAGTGGGAATATGCCTGTCGGGCGGGGACGGAAGGCCGCTATGCCGGAGAACTGGAAGAGATGGGCTGGTACGTCGGCAACAGTGGCGGCACTACGCACCCTGTCGGCAAGAAGCAACCGAATGCCTGGGGGCTTTATGACATGCACGGCAACGTGCGGGAGTGGTGCCAGGACGTGTATGCCATTGAGTACCCCGACGGCGCGGCGACGGATCCGACCGGCCCGGCGAAGGAGGGTGATTACCGTGCCGTCCGGAGCGGCAGTTGGGCCGACTATGCCTTCTTCTGCCGTTCGGCAGTCCGCGACGGAATAGCCACGGCGTTGTTCAGCAAAGGCAAGAAGAACATTTGGGAGGAGGCCAAGAAGGCAGCCTCCTATGGACATCGTCCCAATTTCGGCTGCCGGTTCGTGATCACCGCGGCCGGCGCTCCGTGAGGAAGATTTTGCGTTATGCCTCGTCCTTCTACCCCGTCTCCGGCGACAGGCGGGTGGAGAGGACGTGGAGGATTAAGTAGAAAGACGAAGGAGAAGGAGACTCCATGCACGTGACGAATATGTTCATGACAGCCTTGGTTCTCGGCGCGGTCCTGACGGCCTCGGCTGAACGGGCCGCCGCGGGACCGCAATACCCGGCGCTGGAGAAGTTCACCCGGGCGATGAAGGACGGCCGGAAGGTGAAAATCGCATATTTTGGGGGGTCGATCACGTGGGGCGCCACGGCCAGTGACCCGCTCAAGACTTCCTGGCGTGTCCGGGTGACCGCAGCCCTGGAGTCCGACTTCCCTCGGGCGCGCATCCAGGCGATTGATGCCGCCATCGGCGGGTTGCCGTCGAAGCTCGGCGTGTTCCGGATGGATCGCGACGTGCTGCCGTACAAGCCCGATCTGTGTTTCGTCGAGTTTGCGGTCAACGACCGGGACGTCAACGACAGTGCGGAAACGGTGGAAGGCATTATTCGCAAACTGCGGGCCTGTCGCGAGGACATGGCCATCGTGCTGGTGATTATCGGCAACATCAGCATGAAGGGGATCTACGACAGCCCCGTTGCCGGGCAGCAGACCGAACTGGCCAACTACTACGGCCTGCCGTGCATCGATGTCTATTCCGCCGTCAAGACCAAGCTCGACGGCGGGCTCAAAACCACTGACATCCTCACCGACGGCACCCATCCCAACGACGCGGGCTATCGTCTCTACGCCGACATCATTTTGGCGGAACTGGGGCGGCTCGCCGGCGCCAGGGGACCGGCCAAGCCTGCTCCCGACAAGCCCCTGACGACCAACCGTTACGAGTCGGCGACGATGGTCGAATTGGCCAAACTCCCCGACCTGGGCGGGTGGAAGGTGGATAGCCCGTCAGTGGTGGGCACGTGGTTTGATCAGCAGCCGTCGCGGTGGCAGTCTTCGGCCGTCGTGCCGGTTAAAGACGGGGCCGAACTGGCGACGGAGGAGCTATGCAGCGGCCTGGGGCTCTACTACGAACTGACGGGCAACGGCGGGCCCATCGTTCTGGCGGCCGACGGCAAGACGGTGCTGGATATTAAGACCGCTCAGACGCTACCCTTCCAGCGGGTCAGTTGCAGCTTTGCCCTGTTGGATGGGCCGGCTCAGAGGCGCAAGGTGACGCTGACCGCTCCGCAGGCTGCCAACACCAAGGCCGCGTACCTGCTCTATACGCGATAGGATGAGACGATGACCGGACGATGGACAGCGTTCATGGCCGCCGTGGCGATACTGGCGGTTTGCGCCGGGTGCGGAATCGGCCGGAGCGGCGAGGGATCGGCCGGCGAGCGGTTGGATCGCGGGTGGGACCGGTACCGTCTGGGCGAGTTCAGCCTCGCATTGAAGGATTTCGAGGCGGTGGCGCAAAGCGCGCAACCCGGCAGTTCGAACCACCTGGCGGCGCTGTATGCCCAGGCGACGACGTGGAACCTGCGCCGGCCGGATGAGGATACGGCGCGGGCGGAACGATTGTATCGCCAGGTGATCGCCCTGGCGCCGACGAACGACCTGGCGGCGTGGAGTTGGCTGGCGCTGGCGCGGAGGAAATCCGTGCCGGTGGGCGGGGAGACTCCGCCCCTGCAGCCGCAGGTCGAGGCTTATCAGGAAGTCATTGACCGGTTCCCCTTCCATCTCGCGGGCGAGGAAGCCTTTTTGCATCAGCAGGCCGCGCGGCTGGAGCAGCCGGACGAGGCGCGGACCCGGGAGGTCCTGGCCGCGCTGGAGACCTTCCTGCGCACGCATCCGCAGAGCCCCTGGCGCGGCGCGGCCTATGGGCTCGTCGAGCACTGTTGCGCCATGCTCGGGTTGCGCGAGCAGCGTGTGGACGCGGTCTTTCAGGCGTGGCGGGCGGCGGAAGCTGAGACGACCAATCGAACAAGCAATCTGTCGTGGACCTACTGGAAGATCGCCACGCTGGCGGAGTTCGAGACCGGCGACTTCACCATGGCCCGCGAGTACTACCGCAAGTTCATCGCCGAGTACCCCACGGAGCAGCGGGTCTTCCTCGCGAAGCAGGAACTGAAGCGGATGGACGAACTGGAGGAAAGAATCAGGGGGCAGGAGCAGCCATGATTGCCCGGGCCTGGTCATTTCTCCGGCGAAATTTCGCGTTGCTCTTTGTCGCCGCCGTCTTCGCCTGGTCGGTTTTTGCCATTGTGTCCTACCGCAAGGTCGGGATGCCGCCGGGCGCGAAGATTCAACTCCGGATCGGGCATTGGCAGTTGGAGGCGGGCGTGCGGGAAGCGTTCGACCGGCTGGCGGAGGAATACCGCCGGCTGCATCCGGAGGTCTCGATTGTCCAGGACGCGATTCCCGAGAGTTCGTACGGCACGTGGATGACGACGCAACTGATGGGCGGGACGGCGCCGGACATGATCGAGGTCGGGTCGGGCTTGCCGTACAACGTGCTGCTGGGTTACCACAGCCGCTACTTTGTGCCGCTCACCCCGTACGTGAACGAGCCGAACCCCTACAACCGCGGTACGCCGCTGGAGGGTGTGCCCTGGCAGAAGACATACAAGGACGGCATGCGCGGCAGCTACGTGGGTGAACTGACGCAGTACATGACCGTGCCGCTGGCCCAGTTCGGCATCCGCGTCTTCTACAACAGGAATCTGCTGCGGAAGCTGACCGGGCTGGACGAAGCGCCGCACGACTACCGCGCGTTCATCCGGGTTTGCGAGACCATCCGCGGACGATCGGACGAGCAGGGCAGGCCGTACACACCGATTACCAGTTCGGGCTATCACGCGGGCATGTGGGATGGCTTCATGTGTGCGCCGCTCACCTATGGAGCCGTGCGGCGCGTGGATTTCAACCGCGACGGCGCGGTCGGCAGCGACGAGCTGTTCGTGGGGTTCAAGACGGGGCAGATAGGGTTCGACTTTCCGCCTTATGAGGCGCGGTTCCGGATGCTGCGCGAACTGACCGACCAGTTCCAGACCGGCTTCACGGGGCTGGGGCGCGACGAGGCGGTGTTCCTGTTCGCCCAGCAGCGGGCGGTGTTCATCACGACCGGCACGTGGGATGCGGGCAGCCTGGTGGAGCAGGCGCGCGGCGTGTTCGAGGTCGGCATCATGGACTTCCCGGCGCCGGCGAGGGATGACCCCGAATTCGGCGCGATCGTGCAGGGGCCGGTCTATGAGAACCCGTCCGCGGCATTTGCGTTCGCCATCACGCGAACCTCCAGGTATCCGGAAGTGGCCCTGGACTTTCTGCGCTTTCTCGGCAGCCGGGGGTGGAATCAGGAGTTGAACCGGATCATCGGCTGGATACCGGCCATCCAGGGCGCCAGCGTCTCGCCCCTGGTCAAGGCGTTCGAGCCGCATCTGGAAGGCGTGTTCGGAGCATTCCCGGTGGACGGCCTGGGCGGGGAGACGGGCATCAAGTGGGGGCAGCAGTTTTCGCTCTTCCAGGTGCACCAGACCGATTACAAGCAGATGGTCGCCGAGTTCCTGCCGTTCTACCTGACGCGCGGGGTGGAGGAATTGGCTGAGCTGCATCGCAACCGGCGGCGCGGCGTGCGGGGGGACGAGCAGTTTGTGGCGGGCGTTCGGGCTCGCGCGATGGCCGGCTCCGGCGAGGAGGCGGTGGCGCGTTGGAGCGGGTACCGCGGGATGACGGCGGGCCGCCTGTTCAGCCGGAACCTGGGCGCGGCCCAACTGCAGACGCGTCTGGACGCGGGCGTTGTCACCAACGCGGTGGGCCCCTACGAGTTCAGCCCGGAGGTGGTCGCCCGGGTGCGGGCGCGGCTTGCGGGCGGGGATAGGGAGGTTCGGTAGCCATGCCGGGACGCGACATCAAGTGGCGGGAAATCCGGCACCACTGGGAGATTTACCTGTTTGTGCTGCCGACGCTGCTGCTGATCGGGCTGTTCGTCTACTACCCCGCCGCCAGCGGCGTCTTCCACAGTTTCTTCCGCTGGAATGGGGCGGACATCTCCGAATTCGTCGGCCTGAAGAACTACATTGACCTCTGCAAGTCCTCGGAGTTCTGGCGCTCGTTCAAGGTGGCGCTGATCCTGGGCGCCTGGAACGTGGTCAAGATGATCCCCGCGTTGATGGTGGCGATCTGCATCCATCGTTGCCGCAGCGCCCGGATGCAGTTCTTCTACCGAGCCATGTTCGTCGTGCCGATGGTGATTCCCGGATTGGTGGTGGTGCTGATCTGGCGGTCGTTCTTTTTCGAGGCCACCTCCGGCTACCTGAACCGGTTCCTGCTGTCGTCGGGGCTGTTTGACTTGCTTGTGCGCATGGACCAGTGGTTCCACTGGGGCGGTATCTTCGTGCCGGGGCAGATGCCGGCCTGGCTGGGCGACCCGCGCTTGATTCTGACCTCCTGCGTGGTCTGGGGCTTCCCCTGGGTGGGCTCGTTTGCCGTGCTCACGCACCTGGCGAAACTGCAGGGCATCAGCAAGGATGTCTACGAGGCCGCGGAGATCGACGGGGTCAACTGGTGGACCAAGTTCACCCGCATCGAGTTGCCCCTGATCATGGGCTCGATCTACCTGCTGCTGGTCTTTGTGATCATCGACACGATCAAGGACGCCGGCATGGTGCTGGCGCTGGCGGGCATCGGCGGCGGGCCGGGCGGCCAGGCGACGGTGCCGGCGCTGTTCATGCTCCGCAAGGCGTTCACGGAACAGGCGATGGGCTACGCCTGCGCGGTGGGCATCATTCTCACCGTGATCGTCATGGCGCTCCAGAAGGCGCTCACCTGGATCATGCAAGAGCGGCGGCCGAAAACGGCGGGCGCCGGGGCCGCGCGCGCGACGACCGCCGTCGCGCCGGATGCCGCGGCCGTCGCCCGGGCGGAGGCGCGCCAGCGAGAGCGCCTCGAACGGCGGGACGTGCCATGGCGCCACGCGCTGCGCCGGGGCGGGGAACTGGCCCTGCGCCTGAACAAGCATCTCTTCGTCTGGCTGGTGCTGGCCTTTGCCTTCCTGCCGCTTTATCTGATGGTTGTGGTCAGCTTCAAGACGAACATCCAGTTCTACGCCGCGCCGGCCGTGCTGACGCAGCCGCTGCATCCCGGGAACTGGCTCGAAGCGTGGCGGCAGGTCATGCCCACCGTGGCCAACAGCGTCTTCCTCTCGACGAGCGTCACCACGCTGACGCTCTGTTTTGCGCTGTGCGCCGCGTACTTCTTCGCCCGGCAGCGGATGCCGCTGTCCGGTTTCTTCTGGAACGCGATCCTGATCCTGATGATGATGCCGATGATCGCCAACATGGTCCCCCTGTTCCGGCTGCTGATGGACCTGAACCTGATCAACACGTTCGCGGCCCTGATCCTGGTGGGCGCCGCCTCGGGGCAGGTGTTCGCCATCTTCGTGCTGCGCAACTTCGTCGCGGACATCCCCGGGGACCTCTACGAAGCGGCCGAGATCGACGGGGCCAGCCACTTCCAGCAACTGGGCCACGTCGTGCTCCCGCTTTCCGGCCCGATCCTCGGCACGGTCGGCGTGATGCAGTTCATCGCGGCGTGGAACGAGTTCGTGCTGCCGCTGCTCGTCATGCGCGACCACGCGCGGCTGCCCGTGATGGTGCAGTTGCTCCGCATGGCGGGCGAGTACCTGAAGTTCTGGGGGCCGCTGATGGCGGGATACGCGATGGCGAGCATCCCGATCATCCTGCTGTTCCTCTTCTCGATGAAGCTGTTCGTGCGCGGCCTGACCGAGGGCGCGGTGAAAGGGTAGGGGTCCCATGGCAAAGGTCACACTGAAGAACGTCGACAAGGTGTACCCCGGCAACGTCAAGGCCGTGGAGAATTTCAGCCTCGAAATACGCGACGGCGAGTTCGTCGTGCTGGTCGGTCCGTCCGGCTGCGGCAAGTCCACGACGCTGAGGATGGTTGCCGGCCTGGAGGAAATCAGCGGCGGCACCATCGCGATCGGGGAGCGCGTGGTCAACGACATCCCGCCGAAGGACCGCGACATCGCGATGGTGTTCCAGAACTACGCGCTCTATCCCCACATGACGGTGCGGGAGAACCTGGCGTTCGGCCTGAAACTGAGGAAGTTTCCGAAGCAGGAAATCGCGGCGCGGGTGGACGAGGCGGCGCGGATCCTGGGGATCGCGGAACTGCTGGACCGGCGGCCGAAGGCGTTGTCCGGCGGGCAGCGCCAGCGCGTGGCGGTGGGGCGGGCGATCGTTCGCAAGCCCGCGGTGTTCCTGTTCGACGAGCCTCTGTCCAACCTCGACGCCAAGATGCGGGTCCAGATGCGGGTGGAGATCAGCCGCCTGCACAACCAGTTGGGCGCGACGATGATCTACGTGACCCATGACCAGGTCGAGGCCATGACCATGGGCGAGCGGATCGTGGTGATGAAGGATGGCGTGATCCAGCAGGTCGCCGACCCGCTGGGCCTGTACGACAGGCCCGCCAACCGGTTCGTGGCCGGCTTTATCGGAATGCCGCCGATGAACATCTTCGCGGGACACATCCGGAGCGACGGCGAGACGCTGGTGTTCGAGGGGCCGGTCGGATTCCGCGCTCCGGTCCCGGACAAGGACCGGGCGGCGCTGGCGGCGTACCGGGACCGGCCGGTGACGCTGGGACTGCGGCCCGAGGACATTGGATCCGCGGCGGCGGAGCAGTTGGCCGGCGCCCCGCGAATCCGCGCATCGGTCGAGGTCATCGAACCCATGGGCTCGGAATCATACGTTTATTTCCGTTTGGCAGACGTGACGTTCATCAGCCGGGTGGATGCCCACCGGAAGTTCCGCGTGGGCGAATCGGCCGCGCCCGCGGTCTTCATCGGCAAGGCCCATTTCTTCGACCCGGCGACCGACCGGCGGATCGAGACAACGACTTCCTGACCCGTCGCATGACCACAAAGCAACTCGGAAGACGCGTGGTGTAATTCAGGATTAGTAGTTTGCAAACAACGCGACCCAAGACTACATTGTCTCGTCATCCAAAGTGAAATGGAATGCGGGTGGAGGCGGCGGAATGAGGGTGATTCATGCAAGGGTATTGGCGCTTTCGACGGCGCTGAGTTTCCTGGCGGCTGGCGCCTGTCTTGCCGAGACTCCCGAGGCGTCGCTGACCGCCGAAGACTTCGCGAAGCTGGACACCTTCGAGTCCGTCGTTCTGAAAAAGGCGGACAAGGCGTTTGCCTCCAGGGAATACAGAAGCGCCGCGGCGGCCTACGACAGCTTTCTCCAGCAGTTTCCCCGCTCCGGGGCTACGCCCTACGCGCTGTTGCGCAAGGGCCGGTGCCTCCAGCTCGACAACAAGCGCTTCGACGCGATCAAGGTCTACAACGAAGTGATGGACTACTTTCCCAACGTCGTGGCCTACGCGGGTGCCGCGCTGTACCACGTCGGGGACTGTCACCGGTTGAACGGCGATATCCTGGAGGCCATAAAGGCGTGGGCCGAGATGGCCCGGGACGTCGACTACCGGAAGCACGTTCTCGCCGCGGACGCCATCAACCAGCTCGCCGACAACTTCGCCAAACAGGAGCAATGGAAGGAGGCGGCGGCCTACTACCTGCAGGTGGGCGTGGATTTCCGGCTCAGCAATCGCCCGGCCGCCGCCTACGCCATCGAGCAGTTGGTCCGCTGCCACGTCCGGGCGCAACCCGACGAGCCGATGCTGCGTGCCGCTTACGACAAGTTCCGAACCTTCGAGGCGGAACCGCGCGCGGGCGACGACCGCGACTACTGGCGGCGGGTCATGGAGGCCGTCGACCGTTACAGCAACTTCGCCGAAGCCGATAAGGACAACCGCGATCGCTACTACAAGTACTGGGCCAGGGCCATGGAAGGCAAGCACCCGGACTGGGACGATTTCCAGATCACCCTGGCGCGCTATGAACTGGCATACGAAGGGGACGCGACGAAGTGGATGGAGCGGCTGGACAAACAGTTCGCCCAGTATCAGAAGGAGGGCAACTACGACCGCGTGGTGAAGTGGATCGGCGCCTACGCCTCCCGCCGTCCGAAGGTGGACGAGTATTACGCCAGACTGGCCTTCGACAAGATGAGCAACGCGCAGATCCTCAGCCTCATCCGTGTGCTCTACGGGCAGAACATCGATGCGGCCATGGCGCGCAACGCGATCGGCAAGCTTAAGGGCGAGCAGATGACGGACAACGATCGGGAGGATCTGGCCCGCTGGATCTGGCAGCGCGACGAGGAAGGGCTGCGCATGGTGTGCGGCTCCATGAAGGACGCCGACCGCGGAAACATGTTGCTGGTTCGCTTCTTCCGCGAAACGCGCCAGCCCGACAAGGGGCTGAAACTGGTGGACGCCCTGACCAAGGTCTCTTCGTATGCCAAGGAGGCGTATTGGAGCAAGGGCCAATTCCTGCAGTGGAAGAAGCAGTGGCAGGTGGCCATTTCCGCGTACCGGCTCTGCGACGATCCGCCCAGAACCATCTTCTGTATCGCCGAGTGCCTGCTGAGCGACGGCCATCTCGATCAGGCGATCGAGAACCTGCGGGAGATCGAGAACTTCTTCAAGAACGAGGCGCCCGAGGCCGGGTTGCGCATCGCCTACGCGTATCGCGTCACCGGCGATCAGAAACAGTACATCGCCTCATTGCGCGGGGTCATGAAGAAATACCCGAAGAGCCGACAATCGAACCAGGCGCATCAGGAGTTGGAGAGTCTGGGGATCAAGATAGGAGGAGGCGTAGATGCGGAATAGCAATATAAGGAATTCGGAATTCGATTTGGCCTCTGAGCGGTGCTCCGGCTTGTCCATGCCTCTAGAAGCTTCGTCGGGAGCTTGGTCGACCGACCCATTGGCCCGACAGCATCTTTCGGCAAAACTCGCGACGAAGGGCTTTAGAGCCGGTGTCGCGGCCATCGTCTGTGTGCTGATGCTGGCGGCCTTGCCGGCATGGGCGGCCCGCGAGGCGAAGGTGCAGGGGGAAGCCGGGGAAGGCGACATGGAGGCCAGCCGCCTGCTCGACAAGGCCAACGAGCTGCTCACGGCGGGCGAGAGCGAGCGCGGCGTCAGGATGTTGGAGACGGTCGTCGAACAGTACCCGGCCAGCCGGGTGCGCTTCGCCGCCTACCTGGCGCTGGGACGCCATTGCGTGAATGCCAGCGACCACGTGAAGGCGGTTAGCTACCTGAGCAACCTCAAGGGCCTGGAGAATGCCGCCGAAGAGGTGGCGCCCGCCGATCGCGAGATCTACCTCGAGGGGATGTACCTGATGGGAACCGCCTACTTCCAGATGCGCAACTACGAGGCCGCTTTCCCCATTCTGCGCAAAATCACCAGCAACTACGCCAACACGGTCTGGGCGAACCAGGCCTACTACTACATCGGCATGTGCCATTTTGTGCAGCAGAACTGGAGCAAGGCCGTCGAGGCGCTGAACCTGGTCGGCACCTTCGTCGACGTGGACGCCGAGGCGGCCAAACTGGTCGAGGCCGGACGCCGGTTCTACTTGAAGGTGACCGACCGGGACTTGCCGGTCCTGGTCAGGCTTGGCAAACAGACCTGGGCGGAGATCGCGACGACGCATGGCGACCGGGAGAAGATCGAGTGCATTCCGCTGGGCTTGGACGCGACGGTCCTGATTGGCTCGATCGCCTCGGAGATCGGCGCGTCCTGCCCGGGCGATGGCGCCCTGCAGGTCCTGGGCGGCGACACCGTGACGGTGCGCTACACCGATGCGAATTCGCGGGAGGGAATTCCCAACGTGGTGCGCGAGGCGAAGGTCCGGGTGGTCTCCTCGGGCGCCCCCTCCTTCACGCTCGGCGATTTCGAAACCCCCGCTTCCGCCGTGTTCCTGGATCAGCCGCTGTGCCTGGCGCTCTACGATGTGGATCTGGACACCAGCGACGCCGCCGAAACGGCGACCGTGAAACTCATTTCGCGCTACGTGCAACAGGAGGAAGAAGCCGAGCCGAACGGCGCCGTGGACCTGAAGAAGATCCTGAGTGGCGACGAGGGCCGGCAGTACAAGACGCGCGACGAGATCACCGTGAAACTGACGGAGACCGGCTCCGCCCCCGTGCACAGCGGGCGCTTCACCGGCCGGGTTTCCGTCCAGGCCGTCCAGCCGCACAAGCCCGCCAACCCGGGCGATGACGTGCTGACCTGCGCGGTGGACGATGAAGTCGTCGTCACCTACACGGATGAATTGCACCTCGGCGGGTCCGTGGCCCGCGAGGTCCGGGCGGCGCTGCGGGCGGTCGGCGAGATCGACAACCGCCCGCGGGCCTCGCAGGACGTGGTCGCCGATCCGCTCATCCGCGCCCGGAAGAACCTGGTCGAGGCCTCGGCCTACCTCGAGCTGGCCCGCATTTTCAAGAGCATGGGGCTGGCCAAGGGCGCGAAGCAGAAGTCAATCGAGGGGGTCGATCGCGTCGATGTCATCATCCGCTCGTCCAGCCCGATCCCGTCCGACATCAAGCAGCAGGCGTTCAAGACCAAGTGGGAACTGCACATGGCCGCCGAAGACTACCAGAGCGCGATCGCTACGTGCGGCCTGTTCAACCGCCTCTATCCGGATTCGCCGCTCGTGGACGAAGCACTGATGGGCATCGCCCGCATCCGGATCGAGAACAGGGAGTACACGGCGGCGCTCAGCGTGCTGAATCAGATCCTCGCCCTGTCGAAGTCGCAAGCCAAGGCGGAGGCGCAGTTCCGCATTGCCGAAATCGCCGAGACGATGAACGCGAGCCTGCCCGCGGGCCGCGAGCGGGCCGTTCAGCAGTACAAGCTCTGCGCCGAGCAGTACCCGGACAGCGAGTTCGCCGGCCGGTCCCTGGCCAAGCTGGTGGACTACCACGTGTCAATGAAGGACTTCCTCCAGGCGAACGAAGTGCTGGAGCAGGTGTTCCAGGACTATCCGGATGCGGCCTTTCTGCCGGAGATGCTGCTGCAGTCGGTTCTGGTTGCGTACATCTCCGGCGACTACGCGAAGGCGTGGGACAAGTGCGCGCAGATTCTCTTTGAATATCCGGGCAGCCCGTCTGCGGAGAAGGCCAAACAGATGCTGCCGAGGGTCGAGGCGAAGTTGAAAGCGGGCGGCGGCTCAACGCCGGAGGTAAAACAGCCATGACGAAGTGGACGCACCACATACGGAGAACGATCTGTTCCGGGGCCACCGCGGGCGCGCTGTTCGCCGGAGCCGCAGCGGCACAGACTGCGGCCGTCGCGGAGGATCCGAAAGCCGCGTTCGGGCGACTTGTCGAGAGTGTCCAGCGGGATCCGGCCTCGGCGTCGGCCGAGACGATGGCCGAACTGATGCATCTCGGAAACCGGGCCGGGCAGCCGCAGGCGGCGGCGGCCGTGGTCAAGACGTATCTGGCCGTGCGACGCGATGTCGCCCCGGCGATCCTGCTGCGTTCCGCCGAGACGGCCGAGATGGCCGGCGACCTGCGTTCCGCCGTGGTCCGCTACAAGCAGTACCTCAAGCAGGTTCCGCCGGGCGCAGACACGTCCGCTGAGACGCTGCGGCTGTACTTCCTTCTGGTTGACGGCATGGGCGCCACGGACGACGCCTACCGCTTGATGACCGAGATGGGGAACGCCGCGCGCGCCAGCCTGCCGCTCAAGCGCTACGACGGGTGGTACCTGGCCGAGGCCCGGCGCCGCTCGGACGTCCCGTCCGTGGCCCGCCGGTTGGCCGCCGTCATGGCCGATCAGCAGCCGCTCGAGATGGAGCGCTTGGTGTGCTGGGATCACCTGAAATGGCTGGACCGGACTCTGTCCGAAGCCCGGCCCGAGTATTTTCCGGCGCTGCCGGACTGCCGCCGGATCGCCGGCATGATCCGCGAGAACGACGTCTGGAGCAAAAGCTTCGGCTTCATGACCGCGAACCTGGCCTTCCACGCCGGCGCGGCGGGCAAAGACGTCGCCACCCTCGATCGCGAATTCGGGGCGGTCGCGGCCGCGGCCCGGGCGTATGTCGACGCCGCCCCGACGGCCGAGACCGTACGGGACATTTACTGGACGTTCGCCGGAGGGCTGAACCGCTTCGATGGAAACATCTTCAACGCGCAGAGGGAGGTCAAGGCCTCGCTTTTCCCGTACGCCTTCGGCAAAATGAACGACAAGGAGCGGGCGAACATTCTCGGCTCTGCGCCGAATTGGTACCCCCAGCATTGGATCGGAGCCTTCACGACGCGCGAGCGCTACGGCGAACTGCTCGCCGCCTTCCCGGACCTCTTCCGCAAGTCGCCGGCCTCCGAATGGATTCCCCTGGTCAACGACAGCACCAATCCGGCCGTCTACAAGGCGCTGGCGCCTTTCGCCCAGGGCGTTCCCTCCGGCGATGCGCTGGTCGTCACGGCGCTCGGTTCCCATGACGACCTGTCCGCCTGCTGGCAGCGCGTGATCCAGGACTCCTGGTTCCTGCCCTCGTTCATTCATGTCGGCCTCAACGATGTCATCTGGAACCTGTTTGCCCGCTTCCCGCGCGACGAAGCGCGCAAGCTGCCGGGCGATGCCCGCGAACGCGCCCTCTTCAGGTTCGGGACCGACGTGCTCGCCAAGACGCCGGTGTTCCTGTTTGACGTCGAGTTGGCCCGCCGGTATCTGGCCTGCGCATGGAATTACAGCGGGGCGGACAGCGCGGACAAGACCCGGTTTGCCGAGAGCCTGCGCCTGTTCGACTGGATTCCCTACGCGGACCGCGAAGCCGTATTCGGGGGCGTCAACCGCCAGTTCCGCTCCTGGGCGGAGCAGAGCCGCAACCAGCAGGGTGAGTGCAAGGGTCGGGCGGACGCGGCGGTCCAGGCGCTGGACGCGGCGCGGAAGCAGCGCGAGGACGAGGCGAAAAAGCCGAACGCCAACCTGCAGGCGCTGGACGCCCGGCTGGCTGACCTGACGAAAGCGCTGGACGCCCGGAAGGCCGACCTGGCCAAGGCCGACACCGCCGCGGCCCTGATCAGCGCGCTGGAGGCGGAGTTCAGCAAGGCCCTCGACCCGAAGATCGTTGACCCCGCCAAGGCGCCGAACGATCTGTGCCGCAACCTGGCGCGCGCCGTTCTCGCGGTGAGCGATAGGAACCTGGCGGCCTACCAGGATGCCGCGCGCGCGGCGTATGCCGCGGTGCGCGCGTACCCGGCGCAGAAGACGCCTTTCGGACGCGCGACGGTGCGGTTCCTGATGCAGAACCGCCTGGACGCCTTCGATACGATCGATTTCCAGTGTGAAGTGCTGGCCGACCAGATCGCGCTCGGCTCGCCCGAGAGCGGCAACCGCGCGGCTGCCGAAGCCTACGGCCAGATCGGCGAGGGCCGCCCTTCGTGGGACAAAGCCAATCTCCTGAAGCTCAACGCCGCACTCGCCAAGGGCCTGAGGGATCTGTTCGCGCGCAACCAGCACTCGCCGACGGTGTTCGATTGGTTCCGGGGGGTGCGAAAGTTGGCGCAGGCGATGGACGCCGACCTGGACATCCTGGAGACTCTGCTCACGCGCAAGGAACTGCTGGCCGACAACCCGGATCGCGTTGTGCTGCTGATGTCGCTGGTTCGCAACGAGTTTCCGAAGTTGGCGGAGAAATACCCGCTGGAAACCTGGTTTGACGCGGCGTTCGTCGAGAACGCGCGCCAGCGCCGGTATGTGGACCGGCTGTACTTCGAGTACGGAGGGCGCGATGAGAAGGGCCTGGTGCTCCAGGCCATGGCGGAGATCTTCCAGGGCTACGACCGCCTGCCGTTCGGGTACGACGGCGGAACCGTGGTGTACAACAACCAGGACTGGTTCTGGGATTTGCAGTCCCGCGCGATGAGGGCGCCGCCCGCTGTGCGGGATGCGATGCTGGCCCGGATCGAGTCCTGTTTCGGCAAGACGCGCTTCGACGTCTACGCCAACGGCGCCATGCGCATGGCGATGCTGTCGATCGGCGGCCCGGCCGACCGCAAGCGGTTCTTCGACTCGCTCAACGCCTGGGTGGCGGCGCGCGAACAGGAGCCCGTCCGGGCGGCAACGCAGCCGCCGCTGTCGCCGCTGGCCGTCCTGCGCGGGGCCGACCTGACCGACAGCGAGCTGAATGGGCTGATCCGCCTTGTGCAGCTCGGGCCCACGTGGAACCTCGGGTGGCTCGGCGATCTCGACCGGCTCGTGTACGAAGGGCTGATGGCCAGGCAACGCAGCCGCGAACTGTTCGCCCTGGCGCCGAGCCTGTGGGGCATCGCCCGCTCGCCGTGGGGCGAGGGCCTGCGGGTCCGCGTGGCCGGCTACGCGAACGCCATGGCCGCGGCGGGCCTCACCGACCTCGCGGCGTCCTACGCGGCGGCCGGGATCGAGATCATCGGCGCCGGATTCAAGGAAGAACAGCGCGACGCGATGCTGGCGCTCAAGGCCAAGGCGCTCTCGGGGGTGCTGTCCGTCGTCGCGGTGGACCGCGCCGACCGGCGCTTTCCCCTGTTAAAGGCGCAGGCCGACTACCAGATGGGCAAGTTCGAGGAGGCATGGCAGGGCTACGCGGGCAACCGCGCGCTGTTCGCCCAGGCCTACCGCGAACTCGACCCCGCGTTCAGCATCTGGCTGATCGGCAGGCTCACGGACACCGCGAACTTTACGGAAGCGGAATCCGCGGCGCGCCTGATGATCCAGTGGGTGGACCAGGCCACGCAGAGCTTCGATCCGGAGGACCGGGCGCGCCTGCTGCTGGCGTACGCGCAGATCGCTTTTGCCCGGCAGGAGTACCCGCGCGCCAGCGCCATCTGCGAGCAGGTCGCCTCCGCCAAGGAATTCGAGGAGACAAGCGCCCGGCATGACGCCGATCTGAAGATCGCGGAAATCGAGCGGCTCACCAAGCGCTACGACAAGGCGATCGAACGGCTCGAACGCATGCTGCGCCAGCCGGACGCCTACGTCCAGGCCGAGGCGAACTACGGTCTTGCCCTCGTGAAGTTCGACCAGGAGGAGTATCCCGAGTCGCGCTCCTACGTCGGCAAGGTGCTTGCGATCTCGCCCTCGCATCCCAGCGCGCGCATCCTCGAGGGCAAGTTGAATCTGAAGATGAAGAAGCTCGTCGAGGCGACGGAGGTCCGCGTCGGCCTCTCCGCCAGCCAGCAGACCATGCTGCCGGGCAAGCCGCTGAAGATCAGCCTCGAAGACCCGAGCCTGAGCATCGTCGGGAAGTCGGTCAACATCGAAATCAAAGCCTGGACGGATTCCGGCGACGAGGAACTCTTCCTGCTGCTGCCGTTCGGCGACTCTAAGACGAAGTTTGAGGGGTCGATCCCGACGGCCCTGGGGGAGACCCGCAAGGGGGACAGGACCCTGCAGGTGCTGGGCGGCGACGTCGTGCGCTACGACTTCTCCGACACTTTCAAGCGCGCCAACAAGATCGCGGGGCGTGAGCCGGTGAGCATCCGGGTGATCGCGGACGGGGAACTCTTCGTCTCGTCCGGCCGGATCGCCTCGAAGGACGAGCAGGAGCAACGCCGGCTCGATGACCTGATTCGCGCCCGCCTCAAGGCCGAGTCCGCGATCGAAAACGCGGTGGCCCTGAGCACGATCCGGGCGGACGACGAGGTCAAACCCGGCAACCAGATCAACGTTCGGGTGGTGGATCCGGACGAGAGCGTCTCGACGAACAAGGACACCGTCAGCGTGAAGGTGACCACGTCCAGCGGCGACCGCATCGCGCGTGTGCCGCTGGTGGAAACCGGTCCGTATTCGGGGGTCTTCGAGGGGTATATCCAAACCGCCTCGGCTCAGGCGACGGCCTTTGCCTCCGACTCCGACGAGGGCAAGGACCCGAACTTCGCCATTACCGGCGCGGAGTATCCGCCGTGGGTCGCCCTTCCGGACAACCGCCGGCCGAAGTCCTTCAGCGTGGATCTGAACAACAACTGCGCGCTGGGCGCGATGAAAATCGCGTCGGATGTGCCGGGGCGAAAACTGAAGAAGTTCATCCTGCAGACCGCGTCGCGCGGTTCCAACTTTGTGGCGGTGTGCGCATGGCCCGAGAACCTGAAGGCGTGGACCGGGGCGGGGCTGATGGAGGTCGTCCGCTATGCCGACGCCACCAGGCCGCCGGCGTCGCTACGCGACTTCCTGGAGTATCTCGACGTCGGCCACGCCGTCGCGGGATGCGAGAAGATATCGGTTGTGCCGCCGCCACTGGACGTGGCGTGGGACAACACCGTCAGCGGGCTCGGCGACCGCCTGAGACTGGCGATGGAAGGAGCCAACAGTTGGTACCTCGGGCACGTGCAACTGGCCTTCTACCAGGACGCGCGCCAGAAGCGCACCTTCCGCCTGGCGCCGCTGGACCTCGGCGCGGCCAGGGGCAGTGACCTGATCGTCACCCTGAACGGCGCTGTGGGCCGCCATCCCCGCGAGGTGACGCAGTCCCTGGGCAAGGGCATGCACCGCCTGGACATCTACTTCGCCGCGACGCGGAAGGCCGGCATCCGGTTCTGGTTGGAGACGGATACGACGGGCCCGGTTCCGCAGGCCGTCAAGTGCACGCCGGAGATGTTCACGACGCCCGCCAACGTCGATGCCCGGGAACTGCAGGCCATCGCGTTCCAGCCGGCCGCGATCACCAGCGCGGCCGACAACGGCCTGTTTACGGTGACGTTCAACTCCAACACCGTGGCGCGGGCGATCCGGCTGTGGATGCTGGATTTCGAGGCGGACGCCCCGGCGATCCGCAAGATCGCCCTCGCGGACTCCGCCGGCAAGGCGATTCTGCCTACCGCGCAGGACGTGGTGAAGCTGCGCGAGAACGACCTGCTCGAGATCGTGCCCGGCGACCGCGTTACGGTCAGTTACGAGGATCCGAACTTCCTTAACAAGGAGCGGCGCTTCAGCGAGGCGTTCATGAACGTGACGTATAACAACGCCACGCTGAGCGCCTGCTTCATCGAGTCGGAACCGGACAGCCGGGGTATCCGCACCGCGCGCTACATTCCCATGCGCCGCTTCAAGCCGGGTGACGCGGTCAACGTTATCATCCGGGACCCGGATTGCGATACCACGGACCAGCCGGATGTGGTCAAGCTTCGGGCCGCGGTCGGCGAGCGCAGCGTCGTTGTGGACGCGCTGGAGACCGAGGTTCACTCGGGGAGCTTCTTGGCCAGGATCTTTCCGGTGACGAACGGCCCACAGCGCGCTTCCGAAATCCAGATCCGGCCGGGCGAGGACCTGACCCTGTCGTACCTGGACGCGGAGAACACCGATCCCGGCATCCCGTGGAACCGGACCTGCACGCTGGAGCAGATCTACTACTCGACACCGGAGATCCGGACTTACGAGTACGCGTCCCGGCTGCTGACCGACCGCGAAGCGGCGGACATCCAGAGCCGCCAGGAGAGCGCCAAGCAGACCAAGCCGACCGAGGAGTTTGTGCCGCCGCGGCGTTCCATTGCGGTGGTGCGCCCCGAGGCCGTTACGAACGCCGGGTCCCGCGTGCTGCTGGGATGCCCGCTAGTCGTGGAAATCACGCATCCGGAGATGGCGCAATCGCCGATCAGCCGGGCGGCGATCTTCGTGCAGACGTTGAGCGGCCGCAAGGCGTACGGCAAGCCGCCCGAGGGGGAATTCGACATCAACGTGCCGGGCACGGTCAAAGTCGAGGCGCCGCCGAACGATCGGGTGTCGATTCAGCCGCCGCCGGGCTACAGCGACGTCACGGTGCCGGCGCTGGCCGCCGAGGAGAACGCGCTGGATGAAGGGCGTTTCACCTTTGTCGTGCCGGTCAAGCCGGGCGCGACGCCCGCCCGATCGTTGGTCGATGCCAAGCCGGAAGGCCGGCCGGCATTGACGCGCGCGACGGCGGCCAACGCGGATTCCGACTGGGAAGAGGTCAAAATCAGCGTGACCGCCTTCAACGAGTCGGGGAAGCCGCAGGGGATGAGCCAGACCCTCATGGCGCCGGTGCTGCGCGTGCGAGGGGATGACACGCTGTTCGTCGGCTACGCGTACCGGGACAAGGACGGCAGCAACCGGTGGATGACAGCTTCGGCCACGCTGGCGTCGGATCCCTTCCTGGACGTGATGGACCGCCGGTACCGCGAGGCGGTCACGAACCTCCACGTCGGCGAAACCCTCTACCTGCGGCTGATTCACCCCAGCCTGGACCGCTCCGACGAAAAGGACTCCGCCAGCGTGCGGATCCGGTCCTCCTCCGGCCAGACGGAGACGCTGACCCTGTCGGAAACCCTCGGGCACTCCGGCGTGTTCAAGGGCCTGTCCCAGGTGGTCTACACCGGCGACCCCACGGCGAGCAACGCCGCCGCGGCGGTGCGGGTGAACTACGGCGACACCCTCGACCTGGCGTATGCGCCGCCCGACGTCACCCAGGCGCTGACGCGGACGGTGGCGGTGTACAAGGGCGATGACGGCGTCGTGCTGCCCTTCACGAAGCGCTTCAAGGAGCCGTCAATTGCGGTTCAAACGCAGTTCACGGTGGCCGAAGCCTATTTCGAGATGGCCAAGAAGCACCGGGAAATCGGCCAGGAAGAGCTCGCGCGCCGTGAGATTGGACAGGGGAAGAAACTGCTCGAGGAAGCGATCCGCGACTATCCCCATACCGAGGCGCGGGCTCAGGCCGAGTACCTGCTCGCGGACCTTGCACTGGAATTCGGGGGGCAGGTCCAGAACCCGGAGCAGAAGACGAAGTACTATCTGGAGGCCGTCAGCCGATTCACCGAAATCGTGGCTAGTTACCCGGACAGCCCCTATGCGCCCAAGGGTCAGTTCAAGAAGGCGCTGACCTACGAGAAGATGGGCCGGATCGACGAGGCGTGCGAGGAGTACGTCAAGCTGTCCTACCGCTACCCGGACAACGAACTGGTGGCCGAGACCATCGCCCGGCTCGGGCAGTACTTCCTGGCCAAGGGCAAGAGCTATGAGGAGAAGATGAAGGCGCAGACCGATCCCGTCGCACGCGAGCGGACGCGCATGGATGCGTTCGAGATGTACAAGACGGCGGCCCAGGTCTTCGGCCGGCTTTCCCCCCGCTTCCCGGACCACCGGCTCGCGGGCAAGACGCTGGTGCTGTCGGGCCAGTGCTACATGCGGGCGGAGGACTACCCCCGCGCTATCGAGGTGTTCAAGGGCGTCGTCGAGGCCAAGAAGGCGGAGCCGGACCTGATCGCCGAGACGATGTACTGGTGCGGCGACAGCTACATGAAGGCCACGGGAGGCGTCGGTGGTGATCCGGTGGTCGAAGCCTACCGCATGTTCAAGAAGCTGACCTGGGACTATCCGGAAACGGTCTGGGCCAAGTACGCGCGTGGCCGGCTGACCGAGCCGGCGCTGGCGCGAGCCGACGAGGAGGCCGCCAAGTGATGGGCCGGCGCGTGGCGGGGGGCTGGCGGGGACGGTGGCGGGCGCGCCGCGCGCCGACGGCGGCGGAGCGGGGGCTGCTGGCCGCGGCCGGCGCCGACGAGGCGGCGTCGCTGGTGCTCACGCAATCGCGGGTCGACGTCGGGCACTGGCTGGGTCGCGGCAGGATATGGGCGGCCTGCCTGCCGGATGCGCTGCTGCTTGTGGCGGCTGGCACACGGTCCCACGTGGAGCGGGTGCCGTTCGGACAGCTGGGCATGACCGTATACAACCCGATGACGGGCGAACTGGTCCTTCTTCCCGCGCCGGAGGTGCGGCAGCGGTCGCTGCGGCTCGCGCCGGCGGATGGCTGGCGATTGCTGGAACAGATCAAACAGAAGGAGAGTAGTCATGCTTGAGATCATCATCAAGGGCGGATCCATGATGGTTCCGCTGGTCGCGGAAAGTGTGCTTGCTCTGGGCATTGCGCTGGACCGGTGGCTGGCGTTCCGGCGCGACGCGAAGATCGATGTTCGAACCCTCCGCGCCAAAGTGTTGCGGCTTCTCGGCGAAGGACGGCTGGCGGAGGCGGCGGACCTCTGCGCCAGCACGCCGGGCCCGGTCTCGGCCGTCCTGCTGGCTGGCATCCAGGCCTACGCACGGCACTCGAAAGTGACGCAGCGCGCCGAAACGCTCCGCCCGCTGGTCGAGGACGCGCTCGAGGATTATGCCTTCACGGCCATGCGCGCGGTCGGCATCCGCATGAACGTACTCTCGTTCATCGGCACGTCGGCGCCCCTCTTCGGGATGACCGGTACCGTCACGGGCATGATCAAGTCGTTCAACGCCATTGCCGGCGCCGGGGCGCTGGAAGGCGGCATCGTGGCGGCAGGCATTGCCGAGGCCCTTATCACCACCGCGGCCGGACTGTTGATCGCCATGGGCGCCGTGATCCCGTACCACTAATTCACCTCGCGCACCGACGCCATCGAACAGGAGATCCACGAAGCCGGCGCGGAACTGCTGGATTTCGTAACGCTGAAGCACGCGGCCGCCCAGTAGCGGAGAAAGGGTGGCGGAGATGGCCTGGAAGCGTGAACGACGCAAGCGGGATACGGTGGTGCCGACAGACTCCCTGTCGGATGTCGCCTTCCTGCTGATCATCTTCTTCATCCTCACGACCTCGATCCAGCGGCTGACCGGCTTTCAGGCCGAGATCCCGTCCGCCGAGCGCGCGGAGCAGTCGCAACAGGCGGAGAAAATGCCCAGCATCGGACTGCGCGGCGGGGGCATGACGTGGAACGACCAGCCGGTGGACGCGGATCTCCTGCGCGCCAAACTCGCCGATCTGCGGCTTCCCTCGCGGCCGGAAAGCGAGCGGGTCATCGTCGTGGAGGCCAGCGGCAAGGTTCCCTACCAGCAGTACTTCGAAGTGCTGTCGGCCATCAGCGGCGCCGGCGGCGTGGTGGGGATCCTCTCCGAAGAGCGGGGGGGGAGCAGCAAATGAAAATGCCTCCTCGTCGGCGACCCGGGATTGTCGTGCCAACCGCCAGCATGGGCGACATCGCCTTCTTGCTCACCGTTTTCTTCATGGTGTGCAGCAACTTCGCCAAGGAGGCCGGCATTAAGTGGACGGAGCCGCGCGCGCCGCAGTTGCGCGTGATCAAACAGAGCAACATCTCTGTGTCCATTGATGCGGAAGGCCAGATCTACCTCCAGGGGCAGCCGATCCCGGACGCCGACTCGGTGGAGTCCGGTGTGGCAGCCCTGTTGCAGCGGCGCGGCGACTCGGACGAGCGGCTGGTGATGTTCAAGTGCGATCAGGCAGTGGATAAAGAGGTTTTCGAGCCCGTGATCGCGGCCATTGCCCGGGCGGGCGGCGTCATGGTGGCGGTTGGCGAAGAGCATAAGGCGCCGTAATGGCGGCGCCACAATCGGAAAGGATAGGGACATATGGATGAGCAGAAACGCGAAGGGCTGACGACGGCCCCGGAGAAGTTAATGCGGAATTTCACCGCAAGCCGTTTTCTCCTGTGGATCGGCGCGGCGGTGGCGTTGCACGTGGTCTTCATCGGCCTGTTCTCCCTGGGCTACATCCGCGACACGTGGATTGATCCCGAGGGCGCGGCGTTGCGCAAGGCGGAGGCCGAAGCCGCCGCCAAAGCCGAACTGCAGCGGCAAAAAGCCCCGCCGCCCGCCCCGGCCGCCGGCCAGGCAAAAGGCGGCACCAACGAGACGGTGGCGCCCGCGACCAAGCCCGCTCCCGTGGTGACGAACGAGGAGGCGCTGCTCGAGGCCCGGAGGAACACGCCGGTCGTCCGGGCGATCACGGAGGCGCCCAAACCGGGCGAGATTCCCAGCCAGCCGGGCGATAGCGGGATCGACATCAACGACACGAACGTGAAATAACGCATGCGCGGCGGGAGACTCCAGGGCGGTTTCTGTCGGCCGGACGCGGACAGCCGGGAAGTGCTGCGGCTCTGCGTGCCGGCGGGCCTGCTGGCCGTGGTGGCCATCCTGCTGGCTGTCCGCCTGCCGTTGGACTACGGGACTTTTCTGGAAAACAACCCGGCGCTCGGACTCCCCCTGGCGTCTGAGCGCGTTCCCGGCCTGCTCAACATCGTCTCGATCTTCAGCGGATTCTGCGGAGCCTGGCTGTTGGCGGCCTTCCTGACCGGGTTCAGCCGGAAGCGAACCGCGTTGTCCATGCTCCGCAAGGGGTACCTGTCCGTGGCTGCCGGATTCCTGGTCTACGCCTACGCCGTTCTCACGGCCACGGGCGTCATTTTTGACCGGTCCCTCCCCGTGGGCGGCGTCAAGGCGGATTCCGTCCTGCTCTTCTACTGGCGCTGGCATTTGCTGTGGCCGGCGCTGGCGGCGCTGACGGTGGCCGCGCTGGGTTACGTGTGGGCGTGGCGGCGGGCGGCGTCTCGCGTCTTTGGGGGCGACCCGGAGAGAGGGCCCGCGGCCGGGGACCTCGTGCTGGAAAACCTGCGCACGCACGGCCGCGATCCGCGATTCCGCAAGAGTATGCTGCACAGCGCGACGCTGCACCTGCTCGTCATCGTTATCCTGCCGTTTCTCCTGCAGTTCTTGGGGTGCGTGGAGCCCTATCGCGTCCCCAAGGGCAGCGGCAACCCGGTCGTCGCCCTGGTCAAGGTCATCCCGCCCAAGCCCAAGAAGGAGAGGAAGAAGAAGTACATCGTCAATCCCAATTCCGCGATCTCGTTTCTGATTCCGCACCTCGACGATTCCATGCTGATGCAGAAGGTGGACGAAGACACGCAGGTGACGTATCAGGCCGACCCCAATCGCGTCTTCAACGCGCTGGGCACGGCGCAGGCCGGCAAGATGGGCGCCGGCGGCGGAAAGACCGGCGGCTGGCCGGACGGCATGGAGAACGCCAAGGTCCGGTTTATCCGGATGGAGTACAACGGACCCGGCTGGGACGACGGGATGGATCCCGTGAAGCGGGCGGATTTGAACTTCCTGGATACGTTCCACAAGCTCACCGGCTTCAAGGTGGCAACGACCCCGGAGAGCCATCCTGTCCGGCTCCTGAAGAAGTACCCGAAAGGGTATGCTCCGCCGTTTGTCTATATGACGGGGGACGGCGGGATCAACGTGCCGGCCGGCGAAATCCGGATCATGCGCGACTACTTGAACAACGGCGGCATGCTGTTCGCGGATTGCGGCAGCCCGCGCTGGGACCGCAGCTTCCGTGGCTTCGTTCAGCAACTGTTTCCTGGCGAGTCCTTGCTGGTGATCGCCGATGACGATCCCCTCTTCCAGGTTCCGTACGCCTTCCCCAACGGCGCCCCGCCCCTGTGGCATCACGGCGGCAATCGGGCCCTGGGCATCAAACACACTGGGCGATGGGTGCTTTTCTATCATCCCGGCGATATCAACGACGCCTGGAAGACCGGCCACTCCGGCTTGGATCCGAAACTCGCCGAAGGCGCTACGCAGATGGGCGTCAATATCGTCTACTACGCGTTTACGCACTACCTGGAACTGACGAAGAAGTATCGCTGATGATCCTCAAACTCTACAGCCTCTTCGGACTTGGCGGATTCCTGTCCGTCGCCGCGTGGGCGGCCGCGCTGGTCTTCTGCGCGTCGGGTTTGCTCGGCGCGCTCGTGGCGCGTCGCGGGCGTCGGCTCGTGCTGTCCGCGGCCGCCGCCCTGGCGGGGCTGCTCCTGGCGGAATGGACCGCGTCGCGCGTCGCCGAATACCGGCTCGACCGTGCCGACGAGATCCGCGCCGCGCGCGAGGCGCAGCAGCGCCTAACGGTTCGGGAAGAGGAACTTCGCCGCCAGAGCGGCGAGATTACCGTTCGGTTTGCGGAAGACGCGCCGGGCGACTCCGTTGCCGGAAGTCTGCCGTCTGCCGTGTCGCCGCCCGTGCCGGCGGCGGGCGATGAGCCCGAGTACCGGAAGCGCGGCAAGCAGCGGCGCGAGCAGGGAAGGCAGGATTCGACCAATGCCCCGGTGGCGGACCGGGCGCTGCGCGGCAGCGTTGGCGAGGAGGCCGTGCTGTCGCTCAAACTGCCCGACTATCTGCTGGCCAACCGGCTTTCGCGCGTGAACCGGCTGCTGGCGAGGCTGGTGTTCCTCGGGGTGATGGGCATGCTGGTCGGCGACTACCTCCGTCGTTTCAATGAGACGTTCGGCCCGCCGTTTCCGCTGCCGATCGCCGGACGGTGGGTGGATGGAGTCTCGCCGAAGTCGCACTCGGTTCTCTGGGTAGGAGCGGGGGCCGGGGATGTCAGGGGTCTCCTGGATGTCGTGGTCCGCAAGGGCGAATCGTTCGTGTACTTCGGGGATCGTGCCGTCGCGGGCGGCGGTGTCTTCCGGCGTCTGCGCGCCGGCCGGTACGGACTGTTTCCGTTGTCGTTGGTGGTCAGGGGCGAGGGCGGTATGAAGGCGGAGCCGGAGTTTCTGCTGGACGCCGCCTGGTTCGGCCGCCACGTCGTTCGCGTGGCTGCCGCCGCACGGCCGGCCGACCTGCTGGCCGAGATGGTGCGCGTGCTCGCGGAGCGCGCGGGGGTGCGCGCCAGGGCTCGCCGGACCCTGTGGCTCGTGTGGGACACGGGGGAGGCGCCGCCCGTCGGCCCGACGTCGCGCCTGCCGGCCTCGTGCCGCGAGACGAACAGCAAGTTCGTGCTCGTCACCGAGGCCCGGTCCCCCGCAGATTCCGCCGTCGGCTTTGATGAAGTCTGCCGGTTCGGCGCGGGGCAACATCTTGTGGAGGCGCCTATCCCACCTTCTGCGACGTGGTGCTGCCCAAGAGAGGCCAAGCGTCGGCGAAACCTCTGGCGCAACCTGGCCAGTCGGGGACTGCCGCCGCAGCACCCAGATGCGGAGGCGCGATGACGGCGCAGAAACACCGCTTCATTCCCGGCATCTACAACTACTGCGACTACTGGTGCGAGCGATGCGCGTTCACGCGCCGGTGCCGGAACTTCACCATGGGAGGCGAGATGGAGCGGGAAGCCCGTGGCGACCACCCGGTCGAAGACGCGACCAACGCGGCGTTCTGGAACGGGCTGGCCGAGAAACTGCGAGAGACGACAGTCTTCGGTCCCCGGGACCAATGGGCATCCGACTCCGACGACGACTTCGACGACGGACCGGACCCCGAATGGGAAGCGCGCGAGGCCGCCCACCAGGAGTCCGTCCGACAACACGCCCTCTGCCGCCTCGCGATGGAATACAAGCAGCAGGCCGATGCCTGGCTCAAGTCCTCGAACGCGGATCTGAAGGCGCATGCTCAGGGCCTGCTGGATGCTGCCAGGAGCCCGTTCACGCGGGACGACGTCGAAGAGGAAGCGCGCCAAATCGGGGAGATGATCGAGGTCGTCGCGTGGTATCACACGTTCATCCCGCCCAAGATGTCCCGCGCGGTCGGCGGGCTGCTGGAGCGGGACAGGGGGGACGGGCCCGCGGCGGACATCCTGCGCGAATCTCGTCTCCACGACGCGAACGGCTCCGGCAAGGTGACGCTGGTAGCCATCGAGCGCTCGATCGCCGCATGGCTGCGCCTGCGCGATATGCTCCCGGCCCACGAGTCGGCCATCTTGAACATGCTCGCGATGCTCGACCGCATGCGCCGCGGCATCCGCGCCACGCTGCCCGGCGCCGAGTCCTTCCGCCGTCCCGGCTTCGACGGCGAGCCGGTCCCCGAAGAAGAGGAGAGCAACCATGCGGATGTATGACCTTACGGGCAATTCCTCCCCGCGATGCTCGACCCCGCGCATGAAGAGCACCAGTCAATGCGGGAATGGTTCGGCGGCGACTTCGATCCCGAGACCTTCGCCCTGAACGCCGTCAATGCGGCCCTCAAGCGCCTGTAGAGAGCCCGTTCCTGTTGCTGAAAATGGCTGGCGCCCGCCGCATTCTGCCCCACGGAACTGCGGGTGCCCGCTACCCCGTTTGTTCTGTGCCGAGTACTGACTGGTACAGGCACTTCAGACTGGACACGGATAACTCGAGCGAGAAAGGCCAGGAATTTCCAGCAAAATGAGCTGTTCTGTCCCGAGTGTGAATTGGCTCCGCGGGCAGGGCTCGAACCTGCAACCTAGTGGTTAACAGCCACCCGCTCTACCATTGAGCTACCGCGGAACGTGGCGAACAGACGGGCATGTGATAGGGCATCGCCGCGGGGAAATCAAGTGGAATACCGCAACGGGCCAACGGGACGCAACAATGGAACAATGGACCCGCCCTTGCAAAGAGCGGCGGCTTTGCTATCCTGAATCCTTGGCGCGGCAAGCCGTGCGCCGCGGAAAGGGCGGGGGCCGGACATGAAAGAGAAACTGGTATCGGTCGGCGTCGTGGGCTGCGGCTACTGGGGCCCCAACCTGGTGCGCAATTTCCGGAACGCGCCCGCCTGCCTGGCGGGCGCGGTCTGCGACCTCGATCAGAAGCGGCTGCAGCACGTCAAGAAGCTCTACCCGGACGTCAAGACCACGACGTCCTTCAGCGACATTGTGAGCGATCCGGACATTCACGCCGTGGCCGTGGCTACGCCCGTGCGGCTGCACCACGAAATCGGCATGGCCGCCCTCGACGCGGGCAAGCACGTCTTCGTCGAGAAGCCCATGGCCTCTTCCGCCGCGCAGTGCCGCGAGCTGGTGGCCCTGGCCGCCGAGAAGAACCTGACGCTCATGGTCGGCCACACGTTCCTGTACTCCTCCCCCGTGCGCAAGATCAAGGAGATCGTGGATTCCGGCGACATCGGCAAGCTGCTGTACGTCAGCTCGCGCCGCCTGAACCTGGGCCTGTTCCAGACCGACATCAACGTGGTCTGGGACCTCATGCCGCACGATATCTCGATCATCCTCTACTTGATGGGTCAGCCTCCGGTTTCGCTCAACTGCCAGGGCAGCGCCAACATCAACCCCAGGATCGAGGACGTCGCGACGCTGACCATGAAGTTCCCGAACGGCGGCTTCGCCTCGATCCACGGAAGCTGGCTGGATCCGAAGAAGGTGCGCGACATGACCATCGTGGGCTCCCGGCGCATGATCTACTACGACGACATCGAGCCGCTGCAGAAGATCAAGATCTACGACGCGCGCGTCGAGACGCCGCCGCATTTCGACAACTTCACGGAGTTCCAGTACGCCTACCACTATGGCGACATGTACGCCCCGCGGCTCGACCAGCAGGAGCCGCTGGCGGTGCAGTGCCGGCACTTTCTGGACTGCATCCGCAGCGGCGACGAGCCCATGACCTCCGGGCGCAGGGGTTTGGAGCTCGTGGAGATCCTGGAGGCGGCGTCGGAATCCCTGGGCGCCGGCGGCGCCAGCGTCGGGCTGGAGCGGACCGCTCTCAAGGCGCCGCGCGCCGGCCGCGGGTGATCGCATGACCGGAATGAGAACGGACGCTTCAGCGCTGACGCGCATCGCGCCGGACGTCAAGCTGGGCAGGGACGTCAGGATCCAGCCCTTCACCAACCTCTACGGCTGCGAGATCGGCGACGAGACCAAGATCGGGACGTTCGTGGAGGTGCAGAAGAAGGCCCGCGTGGGCCGGCGCTGCAAGATATCCAGCCACACGTTCATCTGCGAAGGCGTGACCATCGAGGACGAAGTCTTCGTCGGGCACGGCGTCGTGTTCACGAACGACCGTTATCCGCGCGCGACGACCGACGGCGCGCTGCAGACCGAAGCCGACTGGAAATGCGAGCCCACGCGCGTCTGCCGCGGGGCTTCGATCGGCTCGGGCGCTACGCTGCTGTGCGGGGTCACGGTGGGGGAGAAGGCGATCGTCGGCGCGGGCAGCGTGGTCACGCGCGACGTTCCGCCCCGCGCGATCGTGGCGGGCAATCCGGCCCGCGTGCTGCGCGCGGTTCCGGCGGAGTCCGGCTGAGCCGCAAGTCGCGGCCGCATTTGAGGTCCGGCGAAGGCGGGCTACGTCGCTTCAATGCTCCCGTTCACGAGCCTTATCTCGCCCGCATCGTCGCCGTTCGCGCTCCCGGCCCGCGCGCGGTCGCGCCACCAGCGGGCGACTTCGCGCGGCAGGGCGTGCCAGTAGCCGCCGCGGCTCCTGACGGCGTCGAGGAATTCCGCGTAGACCCGCTCCGTGCCGTCGCGCAGGAGGTAGTCCGGGTGCACGGCCATCAGCGCCAGGCCGCGATGCCGCTCCAGGAAGTCCAGCTTGCGCAGCCAGACCTGCGGGTCCTTCGCGCGCAGGAAGCCGGTCAGCGTGGAGTCCTGGACCAGCGTGTAGGGCAGCTCCACGAAGCGCCCCATGAAAAAGGGCCAGACGCTCATTACGCCCCCCGGAATCGGCTCGAAGGGGTCCGTATCGAAGAACGACAGGTCGTACTCGATGTTCAGAACCTGCATCCATTCGGGATGGCGCAGCGTAAGGGGCGACCGGAAGCCGACCGCGCCCAGACGGTCCAGCCAGGCGTTGATCCGCTGCGCGCGCCGCATGAACAGCTCGCGCGAGTCGAAGAGGCGGCCGTCGTGTCTCAGGCCGTGCGCGCCGATCTCGAAGCCCCGCGCGCGCAGCTCCGCGATCAATCCGTGATCGAGCGGGTACGACTCGAGCACGAAATTGAAGACGGCCCGGAATCCGAAACGTTCGTCGATATCGGCCAGCCGCCGCACGGCGGCCTGGCCCGCGGCCGATTCGATGTCATGCGTCAGGACGAACGCGAAGCGCGCGTTGCCGGGCCAGAGCCTCCGGTACGCGCAGCGCGCGAGCCCGGCCGCGGCCATGGCCCGCGCCGCCGCCTCCCACACGAAGCGGGCGTAGCGGGGCTCGACGGGCCACTCCAGGCCCGGGGCGCGGGAACGTTGATAGACGCGCCGCAGAAGGGGAATGACCAAACGCGGCAGGGCGGGTTTGATGCGGTAGTACGCGCGTTTGGCCGGGCTCAGGCGCCAGTGGTCCGGGCCGAACTGGCCCTCGCCCAGGACCAGTTCCAGCAGTTCCGCGATGTCGCCCGCGGGCAGCCGCAGGCCGGCCGCTTCCATGGCGGGCCGCAACGCCGCCTCCCAGTGCCCGGGTGCGGGGCCGGACGCGAGGCCCCAGAACTGCGCCGGCCCGTTGGAGTCGTACAGATTCACCGCGTCACTCCTCCCGCCGGCGCTTGTATACGGGCTAGCCCCGCCGGGACCGAGCCTTTTCGTACGCCTGCAAGAGCTTCTCCTGCTGGCGTTCCCAGCACAGGTGCTCCAGCACCCGCGCGCGGCCCGCCGCGCCCATGCGGCGCCGGAGGTCCGGATCGTCCACCAGCCGCACGATCGCCGCGGCGAGCTGCGCGACGTTGCCCGGCTCGACGTAGAGCGCCGCGTCCTGCGCCGTATAGCGCGTCTCCGTCAGGTCCGTAGCCACCAGCGGCTTGCCCATGGCCATGTATTCGCCCACCTTGACGAAGGTCGACAGGGCGTTGAGCGGCGTATTGGGCTCGGGCGAGACCAGCACGTCCGCCGTGCACATGTACTGGCGCAGCCGCAGCCTGTCGTGAATCAGTCCGGGCATGTCCACCAGGTCCTCGAGCCGCCATTGCCTGACCGCGGCGAGCGCCTCGTCGCGCGCCGCGCCGTCGCCGACCAGGGCGAAGAAGATGTCGCGCCGGCCCATCTCGTGCGCGATCCGGCGGATCGCCGCCACCAGTTCGGTCACGCCGTCCTCCTCGCCCATCACGCCCACGTAGCACGCCATGCAGGCGTGCCCGCGTTTGAGCTCCGGCAGGGGGGGCACGGGCGCGAAGTCTTCCGCCCTGGGCCCGTTGCGCATGACCATGATGCGGCCTTCCGGCACGCCGTTGCGGGAGACCGCCGTGCGGCGGTAGGATTCGTTCGTGGTGATGACCACGTTTGCCGAGCGCGCCGTGAGCCATTCCGTCACGCGCGCCGCGGCGTAGAACAGACTCCCCGTCAACCCGCCGTAGCGCCCCCTGACCATTTCGGGAAAAAGGTCGTGCTGGTCGAAGACGACGCCGGCGCCGAGCAGGCGGTAGAAGAGCGCCAGCGGAAAGAAGATGTCCGGCGGATTGCAGAACTGCAGCACGTCAAACCGCGTCCGGCGCCATATGCGCCAGGTCAGCCGCGCGATCCGCGTGAAAGCCCCGACGTACTCGGCCAGGTAGTCGCCGATGCCCCGTGCGGCAAAGGCCAGGGGGAAACGGCAGACCGTGACGCCGTTGAAGTCCTCTTCGCGCCACGGCTGCCGCGCGGCCGCGCCGCGTCTCCCCGCGGGCGCCGGATCGGGGCAGATCACGATGGTGCGCCAGCCGGCGTCGCGCAGCGTCGCCGCTTCGTACGTCACGCGCGTGTCCAGCGGCACGTAGCTGTTCTCCACGACGATGACCGCCGTGCCGCGCGCGGGGCGTGCCGGTCCGGCGTCGGATCCGGCATTCATTGCGAGGCCCTCCTTCGCAGAAGGCGGTCGATCTGCTCGCGGCGCAGGAACCGCGCGACCTCGGGCGGCGCCTGGCGCGGCTCGCGCCGCAGGGCGCCGCTGAAATATCCCGCCAGGACGGCCAGGGCCCCGGCCACGCACGGCGGCTGCGCGGCGGCGGGGACGCTGCGCGCAAGCACGAACAGGGGATGGTAGCCGATGACGTAGTTCTGCCGCCCGAGCCGGAAGCGCGCCCGCAGGGCGCCGTGCGCTTCGGCGCCGGTGGGGCGGTGATGGTAGGCGGTAACCTCCGGGAACGTGCGCACGCGCCAGCCGTACATGCGCGCCATGGTTTCGGCCAGGCAGTCGATGCCGCCGTAAGTCAGCTCCCGGTAGCCTTGAATCTGCTCGAAACATGCCCGGCGGAACGTCTGCACGGGTCCGCGCACGCTCCACTTTTCGCTCATGGGGCGGCGGACGAAGCCGCCGCGCCACGCGTCCAGCACGCGGCCGCCGCCGACGCCCAGGCGCGGGTCGCGCTCGAATTCGGGAAGCAGGGCGGCGTAGTAGTGTGCGCCGAAGGACACGTCGGCGTCGAGGATGCCGAGGTATTCCCAGGGCGACGCGTTCAGCCGGCGCCAGGCGCTGTTCACGGCGCGGGCCTTGGAGCCGAAGCTCCGCGCGCCGCCGCTTTCCGCCCGCACAAGCTCGATCCACGGACTGCGCGCGGCGTGGCCGCGCACGATTTCTTCGGTGCGGTCGGTGGAGCCGTCGCTGACCACCACCCAGCGCGCGGGTCGGACCGTCTGCGCCTCAACGGCGCACAGGGTCTTTTCGATGTACGACTCCTCGTTGCGCGCGGCTGTGATCAGTGCGTACATGGGCGAGGCAAACGGGCGCCGTCGCGTCTCCGGAGCCGGCCGTCCCCGGCCGGCGTCTCAGGCTCCCGAGCCGGTATTCTCCCGGGCCGCGCCTTCGCCCTGTCTTCCGCGCCGCCCGTTGCCCCAGAGCAGTTCGTTCAGCACCGCCAGGGGCGTCCGTATCAGGATCCGGAGATCCATCCAGGGCGACATGTTCCGGGCGTAGTAGATGTCCAGGCGGGCCATCTCCTTGAAAGAAAGGCGGTTCATGCCGCTGACCTGCCACAGGCCCGTCATGCCGGGCACCGCGTCCAGCCGGCCGTGGTGCCAGCGCTGGTAGACTTCGACCTCATACGGAATGGGCGGACGCGGGCCGACCAGGCTCATTTCGCCGCGCAGCACGTTGGCCAGCTGCGGCAGCTCGTCGATGCCGGTCTTGCGCAGGAACCGGCCGAACGACGTCACGCGCTTCTCCTCTTCCTCCTTGACGGGCACCATGGGCTCCTCGCTGGCGTCGTCCTGGATCAGCTTGCGCATGGCTTCGCGATGGGTGCTGGCCTTGCTTTCGCTCATGGTCCGGAACTTCAGCATCATGAACGGGCGTCCGAGGTACCCCACCCGCTCCTGCCGGAAGAGCGCGCTCTCGCGGCTGGAGAGCCTGAGGCCCAGGAAGGCCAGGAGCATGACCGGCGCCGACAGCACCAGCGCCAGCAGCGAGACGGCGACGTCCACGCCGCGCTTCCAGCGCGGCAGGCCCCGGGCGGATACGGCCGGCCGCAGCTCGATGCCGGGCAGCGTTTCGTATTCGACGGTGATCGTGCCGGGCAGGAAGCCGATCTTCTGCAGGCAGATCTCGGGGCACGGTCCGTCGCAGGGCACGCCGTCAACGTTGTTTCCCTCGGCGCAATGCAGCGCTCCGTGATGCCCGCCGTGCGCCCCCGCCGGATGCCAGTTGGCGCCGTTGCGTTTGAACTGGGCCGGGAAAGTCTGGACGATGATGCGCCGCGGCGGGCGCATCTTCTCGCCGATGCGGCGGCAGATTTCGTTGCCGAAACTCAGCGCGGAGCACACCAGGCACGAGTCCAGGATCACCGCCAGGTGGCCCCGGTCGAACCACCCCATGAAATCCGTCGCGCGCATGCGCGCCGGAACAAGGGTCGAAAGCTCGCCGGCCAGGGCGTTGCCGCGCGCCGACCGTGGCACCTCGAACATGACCACGGAGAAGACCTGCTCGGTACGGTCGGAGCGCGCCCGCTCGCGGAGCAGCTCCTCGCGGAACGCGGCGCTTGTGGCGGCCTGTTCCTGGCGTCGTCCCTTTCGCGCCGGCGTCTGGGGCGCCTGCTCCGGACCGGTTTCAGCGCTCATCTTGCGGGCTTCCTTTCGGGCAGCAGGCGTTCAAGGCCTTCGGGCACCGATCCGGGGTACAGGTGGACCTGCGTGGGGACATCGTCTGAGCTGACGCCCTCGTCGCGGCACACTGCCGCCGCCAGGCGCGAGGCGGGGTCGCGCCGGCAATCGTAGAGTATGGCGCCGAGCAGGGACGTGCCGGACAGCCATCCGATGTGGTCGGTCGCACGGGCCCGGCTGCTGGCGGCTTCGGCCACGGCCCAGCGCGCGGCGCCGGACAGGCGCGTCAGGTCCATGATCATCAGCGTGAACGCGCGGCCCGTGCGGTCCGAACGCGCATAGTGGCGCGTGAGGGCCCGCTCGAATTCCGCGACGCTGCCGACCACTCCCGCACCCCCCTTCGGCACGCTGTCGCGCGCGATGGTCGTGCTCTCGGTCCGGCGTATCAACATGCGTTTGAGCACGATCGTTTTTCCAAGATCGCAACCGCTTTTTTTGCTTTTCTCCGACTCTGCTTGCCGGCTTCATATTTAAGCGCCTTTGGGTCCGGAATCAAGCGGACAATTGGCGTTGCGGCGGCCGCCGGAGTTTGGGAGTGTGTGGGCGCGTGAGTGCGCGCGCCTCCGCCGCGGCGGGCGACGCGTGCGGAGGGAAAGCGGGCCATGTGCGGGATTGCGGGAGTCTTTGCCCCCGACAAACCGGAGCTGATCGCGCCCGCGCGCCTGGCGCGGATGATCGCCGCGCTCAGGCACCGCGGGCCGGACCAGTGCGGCATGTACCTGGACGACGCCGCCGGCCTGGCCCACGCGCGGCTGAGCATCATCGACCTCCGCGGCGGCGCGCAGCCCATTCACAACGAGGACGAGACGCTGTGGATCACCTACAACGGCGAGATCTTCAACTACGTGGAGCTGCGCGCGGAGCTCGTCGAGCGGGGGCACCGTTTCTACACCACCAGCGACACCGAGGTGCTGGTTCATCTCTTCGAGGATCTCGGGCCGCGCTGCCTGGAGAGGCTCAACGGCGAGTTCGCCTTCGCGCTGTGGGATGCGCGCCGCAGGAGCCTCTTCCTGGCGCGCGACCGTCCGGGCATCCGGCCGCTCTACTATTGCGCAACGGGAGGCGCGCTGCTGTTCGCGTCGGAAGCGAAGGCCATCTTCACCCAGGCGGAGGCGCGGCGGGAGATCGACCCGGCCGCGCTGCACCAGGTCTTCACCTTCTGGACCACGCTGCCGGGCGCAAGCATGTTCGCCGGCGTGCGCGAGCTGCCTCCCGGCCACGCCATGACCGTTGACGCCTCCGGGGCGCGCGTCGCGCGCTACTGGGATGTGCCTTTCGTTCCGCCGGAGGAGCAGACCGCGGCCGCGCCCGGCGCGCTGCGCGAAGAGGCGCTGCGCCTCCTGCAGGACGCCGTGCGCATCCGCCTGCGCGCGGACGTGCCGGTGGGCAGCTACGTCAGCGGGGGCCTCGATTCCTCGGGGGTCACGGCGCTCGTCGTGCGCAACAAGGGCCGCGACGTGACCACCTTCGGCATCCGTTTCGCCGAGACGGCTTTCGACGAGGGCGACCACCAGCGGCGCGCGGCGGCGTTTCTGGGAACGCGGCATACCGAGATGCCGGCGACCAACGCGGCGATCGCGGCGGCGCTGCCGGACGTGGTCTGGCACGCCGAGAAAGCCCTGCTGCGCACGGCGCCCGTGCCCCTGTACCTGCTTTCGCGGCGCGTGCGCGAGGCGGGGCTGAAGGTGGTGCTCACGGGCGAGGGCGCCGACGAAGTCTTCGGCGGATACAACATTTTCCGCGAGGCCAAGGTGCGCCGCTTCTGGGCGCGCCGCCCGGGTTCCCGGGCGCGGCCGCGGCTGCTCGAGAAGCTCTATCCCTACGTGTTCCGCGATCCGCGCGCGCGCGCGACCCTGGGCGCGTTCTTCGGGCGCGGCCTGGACCGTCCGGACGACCCGCTCTTTTCGCACATCGTGCGCTGGGAAAACACGGCCCGCCTGAAGACGTTCTTCAGCGACGCGGTGCGGGGCGCGGCGGACACGGCCGCGGACTACGCGGCCGTGCGGGCGAGCCTGCCCGCCGGGTTCGACCGCTGGGACTACCTGGCCAAGGCCCAGTACCTGGAGATGATGGTCTTCCTGGGCAGCTACCTGCTGTCGTCCCAGGGCGATCGCGTGGCCATGGCCCACGCCGTGGAAATCCGGCTGCCTTACCTCGACTGCCGCCTCGTCGAGCTGATGAGCCGCGTTCCGCCGCAATGGAAGATCCGCGGCCTGAACGAGAAGTACCTGTTGAAGAAAGTGTTCGAGGGCATCCTGCCTCCCGAAATCGCGCGCCGCGAGAAGCAGCCCTACCGCGCGCCGATCAAGGCGGCGCTGCTGACGCCGCCCGCGGCCGAGCGCACGCTGGACGCCCTTTCCGGCGCCGCGCTGCGCCGCGCGGGCATTTTCGACGAGCGCAAGGTTGCGCGCCTGCTCGCGAAACTGCAGAATGCCTCCGAGCCGGGCGAGTTCGACAACATGGCGCTGGTCGGCATTCTCACCACGCAATTGCTGTACGAGCGTTTCGTGGAAGGATGGCGCGCCCCGGACGGCGCGCAAGTGAAGCCCGACCTGATGATCGACCGGCGCGCCGGAGCCTCGGGCGAAGGCGGCCGGCCCCGCCTGCCCCCGGCGCGGCAACGGCGCGTCCCGGAGACAAGCGATGATGGAATTCGATCCTGTTCTGGTGCATGAGTGGCTGGCGCGATCGGCGCGCCGTTTTCCGGACAAGCACGCGCTGGTCTGCGGCGAAGAACGCTGCACCTACGCGGAACTGGACCGGCGCAGCGACGGCCTCGCGGCCGGGCTGCCGGCGCTGGGCGTGGCGCGCGGCGACCGCGTGGTGGTCTTCCTGGACAACTCGATCGAAACGGTCGTGTCGCTGTACGGCATCCTCAAGGCCGGCGGAGCGTTCGTGGTCGTCAACGGCGGGCTCAAGGTGCCCAAACTGGCGCACATTATCAGGGATTCCGGAGCGGCGTGCCTGATCGCGCACGCCGGCAAGGCCCGCGTCGTCGAGGAAGCGCTGGAGGCGGCCGGGGCCGGCGTTCCGGCCGTGTGGATCGGCGACGCCGGCCGGCTTCCGGCCGGCCTGCGGGCGCGGGCCGCGGAGTGGGACGCGCTGACGGCCGGGGATGCCGCCCGGAGCGCGGACGGCTTTCCGCGCTGCATCGACGTGGACCTCGCGGCGCTGATCTACACTTCGGGGTCGACCGGCGAGCCCAAGGGCGTGATGAGCACCCACCACAACATGGTCGCGGCCGCGCGCAGCATCATCCAGTACATCGGCAACGAGGCGGACGACGTCATCATCGACGTGCTGCCGCTGTCGTTCGACTACGGCCTGTACCAGGTGCTCATGGCGGTGATGTTCGGCGGCACCGTGGTGATCGAGAAGTCGTTCATGTACCTGCACGCGGTCCTGCGCCGCCTGGCCGCGGAGCGCGTCACCGGCTTTCCGATCGTGCCCACCGTGGCCGCGCTGCTGCTGCGGCTGGAGAATATCCGCGACTACGACTTTGGCTCGCTGCGCTACATCACCAACACGGGAGCGGCGCTGCCCGTGCACCACATCCGGCGCCTGCGCGAGCTCTTCCCGCGCGTGCGGCTCTACTCGATGTTCGGGCTGACGGAATGCAAGCGCGTGTGCTACATGCCGCCCGAGCGCCTGGACGCCAAGCCGGGCGCGGTGGGACGCGCCATGCCGAACTGCGAGGCCTGGGTGGAGGACGCCGGAGGGCGCAGGCTTCCCGCCGGCGCGACGGGCGAGCTGGTCGTGCGGGGGTCGAACGTGATGCAGGGCTACTGGAACGATCCGGCGCAGACCGCCGCGCGCTACGCGCCGGGCGTTTACCCGTCGGACCGGCGGCTGCGGTCGGGCGACCGCGTGCGCATGGACGAGGAGGGCTTCATCACGTTCCTGGGGCGGGAAGACGACATGATCAAGAGCCAGGGCGAACGCATCAGCCCGCGCGAGATCGAGACGATCGTGCTGTCCATGGACGGCGTCTCCGAAGCCGTCGTGCTCGGCGTGCCCGATGAGGTGCTGGGTCAGGCCGTGAAGCTGTTCGTGGTGCCGCTGCGCGGCTGCGCGGTAACCGGGCAGGACGTGCTGCGGCACTGCAAAGGCAGGATGGAGCCCTTCATGGTGCCCAGGTTCGTGGAAATCCGCGACGACCTGCCCCGCACGCCGAACGGCAAGATAGACAAGAAGGCGCTGGCCGCGGGGTAGCCCCGACGCCCGATGTGGGTTTCGCGCCTTGCGTGGCTAACCCTAGAAAGAGCAGTTCGGCCGCGAAGCGGCTGAACTGCTCTCTGTAGGCTGACCTGACTTCCAAGGCCGATTCCTGTCTGCGCGTCGGGCGTTGAGTGGCGGGCCGCGTCAATCGCCGACCAGCAGCGGCGGGGCGAGCAGGTATTCGGCGGCGCGGCGCTTGGCCTCGATATCGCGGTATACGCGCTCGACCTGCTCCGGCGTGAGGCCCGCGGCCGGGGCGACTTCCGCGGCGGAGTAGCCGTTGTTCAGGCCGCACAGGCACAGGTCCATCCCGGCGTAGGGCAGCGCGAAGTAGAATTCCTCCTGCGTCTGCGGCATGGAGTAGGTGTCGGTGGTCGGCGGGCGCGACCGGATTTCCTCCGGAATGCCCAGGAACTCCGCCAGCGCGTAGACCTGCGTCTTGTAGAGGTGCGCGATCGGCTTCACGTCGGCGGCGCCGTCGCCCTGCTTGACGAAGAAGCCCTGCTCGTATTCGAGCCGGTTCGGCGTGCCGGCCACGGCGTAGTTCAGACGGTCCGCGTGGTGATACTCCAGCGTCTTGCGCGTGCGCTGCTTGAAGTTCGTGGCGGCGACGATGCCGAGGTAGGCTTCCGGCGTGAGACGCGCCCGGGCGGTTTCGCCCGCGGGCGAGCGCACGACGACCGAAAAGAGGCGGTAGCGCTCGCCCTCCAGCACGCCGGGCAGCGCGATCTTGCAGGTGTAGCCCGGTCCGTAGGCCGGGATCACGGCGCGGATGGCCGCGTCGCGCCGCCGGTAGCAGCCGAAAGCCTCCAGGATCGGTGTGATGTCCTCCTCGGCGTGCGGCACGTCCAGGTGCGACACGATCAGGCGGCTGAGGGCCAGCGTCTCGGCGGAGGAATCGCGCTCGGGCATGAGCAGGCCGAAGACCCTCTCGCGGCCGAGCGCCCTGACGCACAGCGCGCCGACCACGCTGCTGTCGACGCCGCCGGAGAGCGCCACGACCAGGCCCTGCCGGTGGAACCCGCGGACCCGGGCGCGCAGCGCCCGCACGATACGCTCCGTTTCCGCCGCGCAGTCGAGATCGAGGAGGGCGGGGGAAAAGACGGGGGCTTCCGGAGACCGCCCTTCGCGCGCCTTTTCTTGCAGGTGTGGCATTTCTTTCCCGGCTTGCCCGCGCCCGGCCGCCGTCGCGCCGAAGCGGCGCTATGGCGCGCCGCCAAGGCGGAAGGTCGCGGGCCGCCTTTCAGAGTCGCGCAACGCCCCGGGGGTCAATCGCTGCCCGCCGCGGCAGTCTTGCGCGCCACGAATTGCGC
>Ga0194113_10000865_pt1 | contig 41010 bp, 25 predicted proteins | sample TA2MahC200mmetaG_FD_146193 | JGI IMG/M metagenome (GOLD analysis project Ga0194113, IMG submission 146193) | Freshwater microbial communities from Lake Tanganyika, Tanzania - TA2015017 Mahale Deep Cast 200m | ecosystem: Environmental > Aquatic > Freshwater > Lake | place: Tanzania: Lake... | reverse complement strand
AAGATTACCAGAAACATAAGCACCACCAGTAACCTGAAGTGTTTGTGATTCTGTTCCTGTTGAAGTTCCAGAACCAATCAATACAGGACCATTAAGGTTTAGACTTCCTGTGCTATTAATTCCAGCAGTTTCAACTTTAGTGAATGCCATTAATGTTGATGAGTTTTTAAGTATTTATCCTAGTAAATGACCAGCAAACCAAGTATAAAGTGAGTTTCCATGAACTGTATAATTTCGATGATTTCTAATAGTAACATAATCTGTTGCGTTCAATGATAAAATACAAGTTCCAAAATCAACATAATATCCGCTACCACCTGTTATTCCAGAAACATAAAATCCTCTTGAGAAAGAGAACATCGCTCCAGCTCCATTTACAAATATGTAACAAGCGTCCTCCATGGTTGCGTTATTTGGTATGTCCTGCCAAACTATTTCAAAACTTATAAGATATTTTCCAGTAACGGGAACATTAAATCTTCCATTTGAAGTATTGTAGTGATTACCAGTATTGTGGTGGTGCGTAGATACCACATTAAATATAATATCAGTATTTGCTCCTGGATTATAATTAGTACTTCTTCCCACTCTAAAAGAAGGTTGATAAGGCATCGTCACCCTACCAGAACTATCAATGATTAATCTGTTATCGCCATTATTATATAAAGTCATTGAAGTTGCTTCATTATTTTGAATAGAGAAAGCACCTCCCATAGTTTTTATAACACGACCTTTATAGTCTTGACCTGGATGAGTAAAGTCGATGTATGAATTGGCACTACTGTTGCGACAGCAAATTTCTAAAGCAAAATCATTTGTCCCACCTTCACCAATATGAACTCCCGGTTGCGTTGGTGCAAAGTCTCTTGAACCTGCAACGTGGAGAGAAGAACTTGGATTTGTGATTCCTATGCCGACTTTACCATCCTTAATAGTTAAGGAATCAATCCTAGTTCCATTGTTATCGTGTGATCCAAAGAAAAATCCTCTTTCACCAGTACCAGTGCTTCTTTTATATGAAATAAATCCATTGTGACTACCAAGAGTCTCTCCTCTAAAAATATATTCTTCTACATTATCGGTAAAGTTTTTTACAATATAGTTTCCAGATGTGTTTAAATGTATATTTCCAGTAACTGATAATTTTTCTGTTGGATTTGTGGTTCCTATACCAATGAATCCAGTGGCACCTACACGAATAACTTCAGAATTATTAGTCCCCAGAGTTAATACATTAGTCGCAGGAGAACTGATAGACGCTCCTGTCCCCACATTAATTGACCCAACACTTACTGTTGTTTGAGTGTCAATAACATCTCCACTAACTTTAGTCAGTGCCATCAGGTAATCTCCATAATTGTCAGAGCAACATCAAGACTATTCGTTACATCACTTATTGCTGTGATTGTATCTGTTGCTTCCAAAACAATTTTATTCCCAGACATAAACTCCAAAGAAGACCCTTGAGGAATTGGAGTATTCTTAAGCAAACTAATATTATCTGATGATGCTCTTGTAATTCCAACTCCTACGTTAATACCAGCACCCGAAGTATTTGCTAATGTTACTCCAATTACTACTGTGGTCGTCGCAGCAGGCGCAGTGTAAATTCCTACAGTCGTCACACCTACATTTGTTTTGGTTTTCAGTTTAAATGTATTAGCCATCTTATATTATCCTAATGCGATTGCAAGTGCGACTGCATCGTTACTTGCTGATGTAAGAACACTGACACCATTGATTTGAACGTCGGTTAAACTATTTATGGCATCGGTGGCAGTTACAATTCCTGTGCTATAAAGTTGAGTTACTGTTACAATTCCAAGAGTCGTAATTCCAGTTACATTTAAGCTGGTTAGAGATGCATATCCACCACTTACATTAGTTGATATGCCAGCCAATTCTGAATAAGTAGCAATACCAGCATTAGTTGCATAAGTAGCAATACCAGCATTAGTTGCATAAGTAGCAATACCTGCTGATGTGGCATAAGTAGCAATACCTGCTACATCAGAATAAGTTGCTATACCAGCATTAGTTGCATAAGTAGCAATACCTGCTGATGTGGCATAAGTAGCAATACCAGCATTAGTTGCATAAGTAGCAATACCTGCTACATCAGAATAAGTAGCAATACCAGCATTAGTTGCATAAGTAGCAATACCTGCTACATCAGAATAAGTTGCTATACCTGCTGATGTGGCATAAGTAGCAATACCAGCATTAGTTGCATAAGTAGCAATACCTGCTACATCAGAATAAGTTGCTATACCTGCTGATGTGGCATAAGTTGCAGTTGATGCATTACCACTAAAACTCAGTGCCGTTATAATTCCAGTGAAATACCCATCACCAACAACATGAAGTTTTGATGTTGGATTTGTGGTTCCAATGCCAACCCTATCAGTGACAATATCTACAAAAATATTATTGTCACCGACTAAATTTGCAGTTTGTCTTGATTTGTTTGACATTTTTTAGTTCCCCTTCAAAATATTTATTTCTTCCTTCAATTCATTTATCTGTTTTTGCTGCTCTTTAATTGCTTCAATCAATAATCCAACAAGATTGCCATAAGCAACTGATTTGATTCCATCAGAACCTTCCATAACAACTTCAGGAAGTGCTTTTTCTACCTCTTGTGCTATCACACCAACATGTTTCTTTTCTTTATCTTCTTGATCATTTCTTGTAAATGTAACACCACGAATTTTAGATACTTTTTCTAACGCATTGGGAATAACTTCAATGTTTTCTTTGAGTCTTTCATCAGAAGTTGCAGTGACTGTTCCTGAAGCAGTGATGTTTCCATTTACACTTAAGTTTCCTTGGAAACTCATATTTCCATCTGAACTATTATCAAATCTAAATGTAAAATCTGAAGTAGTTGCATCAGTTGAATGGAAGTCAATATATCTTCCAATTTCCATTACACCATTACTTCCAATTTGTGGTATCTTATCACCCCACCAATCACCTGAGACTGGGAATGAATCTACACTACCATCAGCCATTAAAATTTGAGAAGCAGTTCCACCACTTCTGATGAACTGAGTTGCACTAACTTGTCCTGCGGCACCATAAATGACTGCCTTAGAGTTAACTACAGTACCAGCAACAGCAGTATCAAGAAGATTAAGTTCTGCTGCTGTAGAGGTAACTCCATCAAGAATGTTAAGTTCTGCTGTTGTTGCTGTAACTCCATCAAGAATGTTAAGTTCTGCTGCTGTAGAGGTAACTGATACACCACCTATTTGAAGTGTAGTAGCATTAACTTGTCCTGCAGCACCATAAATGACTGCCTTAGAGTTAACTATCGTACCAGCAGCAGATCCATTAACAAGATTAAGTTCTGCTGTTGTTGCTGTAACTCCATCAAGAATGTTAAGTTCTGCTGTTGTTGCTGTAACTCCATCAAGAATGTTAAGTTCTGCTGTTGTTGCTGTAACTCCATCAAGAATGTTAAGTTCTGCTGTTGTTGCTGTAACTCCATCAAGAATGTTAAGTTCTGCTGTTGTTGCTGTAACTCCATCAAGAATGTTAAGTTCTGCTGTTGTTGCTGTAACTCCATCAAGAATGTTAAGTTCTGCTGCTGTAGAGGTAACTGATACACCACCTATTTGAAGTGTGGTGTTTGCATTTACAGTTGCTGATGTTGTTACTCCAGATACAAGAACATCACCAACTACATCCAAATCTACAGTTGGTATAGTATTAATACCAACTTTCGAATATCTGTAAATATCTGTTCCAGTCAAAGTCCAATTGGAACCACTTAAATCTGGTTCATATTTTATAATATCTACAACATCATTTAGAGATGCTCCAACATCTAAAGTAATGTTATTTCCGTCAGATGCTAAAAATTCTGATTCACTTAATCTGACACCATTTAAAAAAACATCAATATATCCAGCCGTATATGTTGTGGAAAATCCTGTTTGACCCTCTGTGCATATAAAAGATGATATTGTTTTTAAACTTGGAGTTCCACTTGTAGAGATTGTTATTGTTGCAATTCCAACAGTAAATGCAATTCCAGTTATTGCATTACCGGTAAAATTTAGAGTATTGGCAAAACCTACAGGAGTTGAACTATTCTGAACATTAATTCCAGATAAATTTACAATACTCGTTGTTACACCACTATCTGTTGATCGTGCCGTATATACTCTTCCATCAAATGTGTTAATAGCTATTTCACCAAGAGGTAAATCGCTAACTGTGGGAACCTTTCCTTCAATAGAAGAACGTTTAAATTTAACTTTGGGATTTGTCATTCAACTCCATATTCGGTATATACCGTTAAATCTCAATAGAAATTGAGACATTTTACTTATTTATTAAAATGTATCACTTTCTTTAACAATTCTTTTTTGTTTTGAATTTTTTAACCTATCAAGTTCTTTACTTAAGGTATCAATAGTTTTTTTCATAGTATTAATTTGAGTTTCAAAAATAATATTTTGATTAAAAAGTTCAAATGCTTTTTGCTGATACATTGTAATAATAGATTTCAAATCTTCTTCAGACATAAAAATAGGGTCATTGCTGACCCTATTTATTCATTAACCTAGAATGTTCCAGCATCAACCGTAATGTTCTCTAAGAATCTTTCATTTCCTGTACAAGAAATAACTTGAGATTGTCCAGCACAATCATTAACCCAAAGTGCTCCAATTTCAATAGGTGAATATTGTGATATGGTAATAACTGGTGTAGAAGTATTTCCTTGAGAAATTGGATTATCAGAATCAGCAGAAAATACAAATCTTTCTACGGAATAATCCCAAATAACACCGGCAGTCTTTGCGATACCAGCATCACCATAATTCATCATAACTCCAAGATCCCAAGTAGTGGTTGTTGGAGTGGCACCAGTTTGAATGCCGAGTGTAATAGTTCTATCGTTAACTGTTAATTCGGTTGTGTTAATTTGAGTTGTTGAACCATTTACATAAAGATTGCCAGATACTGTTAAGTTGCTACTTGTTACAACATTTCCAGTAGAATCATTGATGGTTAAAGATGATGTTCCATCAGAAGCTCTGACTGAACCAGTATTAACTGCAGGAACTGAAAGAACATTTGTTGAAGGATTATAAGAAATATCACTATCAATATTGATTGTTTCCCCTAACGTCGAAGAAGAACCATCTACAAATGTTAGATAATGTGCTGAGTTTGTTGATGATGCTGTGGTGTCAACTGTTGTAGCACGAGTCGCAGTTGAAATAGTACCTGTAATTGAAGGACCAAATGTTGCGGTAGCATTAACCGTTAGAGTATCATTAGAAGCATCTCCAAGAGTTGTATTTCCGGTTACATTAATTCCACCATTGGAATTTATAAGTCCAGTAAAAGTAGAAACTCCAGTTACTGCAAAATTATTATTAAAAGTAACTTGACCAGATACGTCAAGTCCTCCATTGGCATCTACGAGATCACCAAAAGTTGATATACCTGTAACATTTAATGATGAAAAGTTATTTGGTTCAATAGAAAGAACTTCTTCAAGAGTTTGTTTAGTAGTCGCATCAATTGTTTGAATTCCTGCAAGTGTAATACCGGAACCATCATTATAAAGAACTTTTGTAGAATCAACGTAGAGATCGGCAACGGTTACAACTCCAACAAACTCAGCATAACCACCAACATGAAGGTTTTCCTTGACGGTAAGGTTCTTTGCAATACCTGCACCACCATCAATTTGAACTGCACCAGTGTTTTCATTCCCAAGAGTATTATTAGTGCTATTAGAAACTGTGGTAATACCAGAAATGTCTACACCACTATTGATATCAACTAATGTAGTATTAAATGTTGCGATACCTGAAAAAACTGGATTTGCTGAACCACTTGCCCAAGTTAAATTTCCACTACCATCATTAGTAAGAACAGAACTAACTGCACCTTGAGTTCCTGGAAAATAATATGTAACCGCTGCTCCAACAGTTCCAGGCGCGGCAAGAGTGATAAAATCAGAACCATTAGAAGTTCCTTCAACCAGGTTTACTCCACTTCCGGTTGAAGTTTTTTCTTTGGTCCAATAACGAGAACTTCCATAAAATTTATTATTTACTAATGTGCTGTCAATACCAACATAAAAATCATTAGTATCTAAAGTTACTGCAGGTTCACCAGCTCTTAGACCAAATGAGAGTGCTGATGCATTACCTCTTTTAAATTGTAATACTGGTGCAGGCATTTTATACCTCGATCAGAATATCCTTTTTATTATTTAGATATATTAAAAGTTACCAGCATCAAGATTGATACGATCATTAAGATCTTCATCTAATTCATCAATAAAATCTTCAGGTATTCCTGGTGAAACTGGTTCAGTAACTGAAGCAGAAAGAACATCATCTGGATTTACCATTTTGTATTTTTGAGTTGTTGAATCATACATTAAAACATACTTATCCGAAACCCCACTCACATCAACGTCTGCTAAATCTGCAAATTGGTTGGCCACTGTTGTTTCTCCTTGACTTGCTTTAAAATTTGAGGGATTATTTGGATTGACTTTTACAATATAACTATTTGAGTTTGTAAGTATTACATTCATTTTAGGTAATTGCTGGAGTTACTAATGCCATCCCTTCAACAATTCTTGTTTTTTTATTGTTTAATGAGTTTGTAATAACAACATCATAATAGTATCTACCCGGTTCTATGTCAGAGGTTATGGTATTTGCCATAGAAACTACCACACTTCCAGTCGCTGTTGTTATTGATATTGAAAAAGGATATGATTCGGTTGAATCTGGAAATTTTTTAATCTTAGCCATAGCAGAATAACCGGCAAGAGAAGTAACAGAACCATCTGGGTTTGTCACTGTAAAAGTAGATTCAAAATCAGTACCTTGAGGTATTGTTAAGTTAATTGCTGGAACTGCCATAATTGCAGATTTTTTAATTATTTATCTAATGTATTGTGTTGCTTTAGGAGTTTAGATAATTCAGCTGTGGACCCAATAAATAATGCATTTGTAACATTTGTAGGTCCTTTGATTTGATTTGATTGGTCTATATCCTTTAATTTTTTTTGCAAATCCATTAATTTTTCTGTTGCCTCAGCCACATTTTTAATTAATTGTCCGGCAACTTCATATGCTCTTGGCATTTCACTTTCTTGCGCTAATTCAAGAATTCCATTGATTGCTTCTTGACCTTTTTCTATAATTGAATATAAATTCCCTCTTGTATATTCATAATCTTTTTTAATATCATCTACAGAAGAAGAAATTTTTTCAATTTCTTTTTCATTGGGTTCAATATGAGTAGAAACAATTTCTCCAGTTACATTAAACGTATCATTCAAATTATCAAATTTTTTTGTCATTTTCATTAAATTGTAGTAAATCCAAAATCATCACCAAGTTCTATTAAATTATTGTCCGAATCTGTAATAGATTTGATTTCTGATCCAAGAACGTGAGATACTGCAATAGTAGAATCCCGCCCTCTCTTTACAATTAATTTATTACCATCCTTTTTATCAACAAACATTTCTTCATCATCAACATATATGTAACTTCCTGTAGGTATGTTTGAAGAATCTTGAACCGAAAAAATAGTATCATTGCTATCTATATTTTGATCCAAATAAGTCGTGACGTTTCCTGTGTAATTTTTTGTTGCTCTTGGTTCGACAGAATATGTATATTCTCTTGTTGCAAGAGATGATTTCTCTCCAGCAACGTATCCAATAGAAACTTTTCTGATAATATCTTTGGAAATATCGGATCCAGAAACAGGACCAAAAAGATACGTTTTTGCTATAAATCGTATAGTATAAATCAGTGCTCTTCTTGTATCATAATTTCCCTCATAAGTATCATTCATAGTAATTCCTTCAATAACAACAGGGATGTCTCTTTTTTCACCAATTGAAGAAATTAAATCTAATGTAAAAGTATAATTGGGTTGAAAATAAGGTAAAATTTGCTCAATAATTTGAAGCATATCATCATTCAACTTTGTGTAAATATTCAACTCAAATCCCATATTATATGGAACTGGCATATACGTTTTTCTTATTTGCTTTTTATCGCTTGTTAGTCCACTCAAAAAAGTTTGAGTTGTTGTTACCTTTCTTGATGCATCATAATTCAAACTCACAAATTCGAAAGACATTCTTGGCAAAACAATTTGGACAGGTTTATTCAGATCAGGAACTTGCTCTAATCTTGCCAAGAATTTTTGCGTTGGGGCATATGCTAAGGGAACTTTTGTAACACCTGTAATTTCACCTGAATCATTTTTATGTTTAATATCAATATTATTGAATAATGAACCAAATCCAATAATAGTTTTTCTTAAAATTTCGTGATAAAAATATTCAAACATATATGAATCCTCAATTATTTAAAAATATTTGATAATTACAATATCCTATTTATGGCATTCCGAAAGGATTTTTTTCGGAAAAATCAATCAACTCATCTGCTTCTATTTCAATCTTATCATTTTCTTGATATGAATCATTTAAGTTATAAGAACTTTCCTCTCTAAGTTGATATACTGCTCCCGACGTTGATCCAGTTACTAAATCTCCGGCAACAAAAGTTCCGGTAATATTTGATATTTCAAGTTTTCCTGTAGTTACATGCCAAGATTTTACAACTCCTGTTGCACTACTTCCACTTCCAACCACAGTTTCACCTGAAGTGTAGGTTCCAAATCCAACCATATAGGGGTTTGAAATTGTAATTGACGGGGAAATCGTATATCCAAGTCCCGCATTAGTAATTGAGATTTGAGTTACAATACCAATATTATTAATGAAGACTCTAGCAGTTGCTGTTACACCTGCTCCGGTTGGAGAACTAAAAGTAACTGTTGGGGCAGTTGAGTATCCAGAACCTCCATTAGTGATGGTAACAATACCAATTATACCATTTCCAATAGTTGCTGTAGCAGCTGCTCCTGCTCCACCACCCCCAATGAATGCAACAGCTGGTGGTGTAGTATATCCATATCCTGGATTAATAACCTCAACTCCTTGAACTTTTAAGGATTCTTTACTTCCATAACAATCAATTAATCCTCCAATCATAGTAGCAATTCCAGTTGCTCTTAATCCACCAGATTGAGGACTTGAAATTGTTACTTGTGGTGGAAAATCATATCCATTTCCTCGATTTGTTACAGTAACAAATCTTACCCCACCATTTACAATTCCAGTAATTGCAGATGCAGTTACTCCAGAACCAACAAGAGTTAAAGTTGTAATATATCCCTCATCACGAATATCGTCATCAATAAATTCAACATCAGTATCAATAATCTCATCTTGATATCTAAAGAGTTCACATCTTAACTCATAGACGTAAGTTTTTTGCAATTGGTAAAATGGTTTTTCATGCTCAACAAACTTAATTTCGAAAAGTCTGTCTCCAAGAGGAAAATAAATTAGATCTCCTTCCTTTGGTCTTGTAGATAACTTAATGTCTGGAATATTTTTGATTAGTGGTGAGATATATGATTCAAATCTTTCTCTTGAAATTGTAATTGTGAGGTCAGTTAATGGTTGAACACCAAATTTTGATAATATTGTTCCCTGCCCCTCATATCCATCATAGGTGTTGACATAAGCTTCTATTGGAAAAGCATTATCAAATTTTGATTCGATTACTTCCTTTATGATAGTTTTTTCTGTAACATATTTTCTTGGTAGGTAGTAAACTTCAACTCCATACATGCGAAGTTGCTCATTAATCAAATCTTGGACTAATGATTGTTCAGTTTTTGAACCTTGAAGAAAAAATGGATTTAACATATCATCCTATCATATCTAAAGGTGGAAGTTCGTAAGTGTTGGACATTCTTTCCATAATTAAGTCAAGTTCCTTTTGAGCGTCGTCATAAATTTGTCTTCCATTCAATTCAACTCCTCCAGGAAGTTTTACTCCCTGAAACTTAATCAAATTCATTCCCCACTGTCTTTTGATAAGTGCAGTTAAGTAAGGTTTTAAGAATGAGTCATTCCAAACCCTCGTATAGTCATTGGGATCCATTGCTCTGTAGCAATCAATGATTAACCAACTTCCTACCTTCATACTTGACCAATCAACATCCAAATATAATCTATCTTGTCTTTGATTAAATCTTATTTGCTTTTGGGTCGTAAGTAGAAAATCAATATCTTCGAGATAAGTTTTTACCATCGCATAAGTCAAAAGTTCCGTAGAACCCCAATAGTAAATATCATTCAAAAATAACTGATATTTAATGCTAAACATTCCACTTGAAATACTATTTGAACCTTCAAAGTGAAATACTTTTTGAACACCAATTACTGATGAAGGTACGGGGAGATAGTTTGAATTTTCTTCAAAATTGAACTGAGTTGTAAGTCCTACAGTTTGATTTACGGTCGTTGTTACAATTCCTACCGAAGAACTTCCACCTCTTGCTCTTCCACGATTAATATCATCTTGAGTAATTTGATATTTTAAGTATGTTTGTGCTACACCATCAAAATGCCTTTCTTGAAAATATTGAATAGCATCATCTACTAAATCTTCAATTTGCTCATCTGCAACATTAATTTCTAAAACTGGATATCCCAGTTTTCTTTTGCAATAATCTATAAGTTCTTGTCTTGTGGATGGTTGTGCCATTAGATTTTAGATACAACTTCTTGTTGTTTTAAATAAAGTTTGATATATGCTTTTGCAAAATTTTTCACAACTTCAATGTCTTCTATACTATCTATATCTCTTACTATTTTTTCATACTCAAATAGTTTGTTTAAATTATCCAACTTAATACTACTTAGATCCATTTATCAAAGTCCTCAATAAACTTTTAATTTCACTCAACTCATCTTTTATAGAATCCATCTCTTCTTCAATATTTCTAATTTTCCCTCCTTCCATTTCCTTTTGTTTTTTCAATCTCAAATAGTTTTGATATTGTGATGAGCTGTTGTTGATTATTGCGAAAGTATTTGGGTCTCTCATGAGACCCAAATTATCTTTAATTGGTATTAGGTCGTTCGTATCCATATCAAGCAAGGACAATAGCTCTAAGGTCTTTAACTTTTGGAACGTATGATTGGTTAGTTGATGTCATAATTAATTTAATTCTGTAATACTTAAATGATGGAAGTTCATTAGCAGTAAATTCATACTCAGTAAATGTTGAATTGTCAAAAGTTAAAGCAGTATTTTGTGGAACAGGTTGATCTGGAGTTCCATCACTACTTGCAACATCAATAGTTTCCCCAAGATTGTTTAAATTATTAAATCCTGGGAACAATTCAAAGACTGGTTCTTCTTGTTCATTATTATTAATTGCATATAAAGCTCTAATATCACAGTAAGTGTTAATATCAGCTGATACATACAGTTTAATTGAAGTTGCTGGATTAGTAATTCCAATTTGCTTACTTACATAGATGAAAGCATTTGGATCTGTATACAATGAATTAACTGAATTATCAGTTGAATAGTCAACGTTTGCAATAATTTTATTTACTCTGTTTGTTGTTGTAATTATACTTGTTCTTGCCAAATCAACTACAGGAGAAAGTCTTGGATCTAATGTTGATAAAGTAAGAAGAATATTTAATGATTTTTGAGCTGGAAGATCAGTTAAATATGTACTTGAGTTAATGTTGGAAGTTATAATTCTTGGAGTATTGAAGTAATTAAATGCTCCAAGTGTCACAGACTCATATCCTTGATCAACGAAAGGTGTTTCTGTTCCAGAGATGCTCTTTCCACTTACAGTTCGAACTTGTGCAGTAATATCAGTTGAATTTGGAATAAATGTTTCAATTAATGGTGTAAGAACTTCATAAGGCATATTTTGTGTTGCTTTTACTTTGTTTCCACCATCTGTCTTAGTGTCTGCAAAATAAAGAAGTGGGAATGATGTTTGAGAAATGCTTCTATTAACAATTTGTTTTGTTCCTACGGTAGAACCAGATTGATCAATCTTAACTGTGTAATAATCCAATCCAATATCATCATTTGGTGGGAATGGTGGTGGAAGAGTTGTGATATCAGAATCTTGTAAAGTATGAGTTTTATTGATTCTAAGCAATGAAACTCCATTTAATTCATACTTATAAATTTGAGAATTAATAGCATGATCTGTAGCACTTGTTCCATCCACACCTCTTGCTACGATGTTAATTGATCCTCCACCAACTGAAGTATACTTAACTATTTCATTCTCAATTAAAGCATATCCTGGATTTGTTGAAGATACTGATACTCTTTCAAAAGTTGAGAAATTAGATGAATTAGTAATACTCAATGCTCCAGTATAAGTTGCAGTTATTGTAGAATTGGTAACACCAGGTTCAATATCGGATCCAGCATTTGAAATGGTAACATAATTTAAATCGGAATGCATTCCATGGTTCAAGTGAACAACAACAAAATGTTGACCATCTTGTTCAATTTGAACACCACCTAAAGGAATTGTTACATTTCCTCCAGTTGCTGCATTTAATGCAGTAGTAACTCCAGAACTATTTGTATATGAAATACTATTTCCGATTCCAGTTCCCTCCCTAAACTCACCTTGAATATTATCAAGAATAATTTCATTAAAAGCACTTACAATACCAACAGATAATTGAAGATTTCTTCCAAGTTCTTCGTTTCCAATTTGTTGAACTGTAAGAACATCACCAACCTGATATCCAAATCCACCACTTAAAATAGTTGCAGCAATTGCTACTCCATTTTCGATAGAAATATTTGCAGTAGCATTTCTGCCGGTCCCAGTCAATGAAGTTAATGCAACCCCAGTGAAATTGTAATCTCCAGCAGATGGTGTATATCCTACACCGGCATTGACAATAGTGAGATTTCCAGTAGCCAATCCAACTGCGCCAACATACACACCAGTTGCATTTGAACTTGTTTGAAGAACGGTATTTCCAACTTGCAGTCCTGAATCATCAATAGTAGAACCAAGAGAAATTCTTGCTCTTCTTGAAATTAGTGTAAGAGGATCTGAAGTTAAAGTTGGAATTTGAGAATTTGATTCTGTTAATGGTGGGTTGAAGAAATTAATATTTCCTAAAGTTGTGCTAAAGTTTGCTCTATACAGAGTAAATTTAAGATCCTCAAATTGACTTGGAGACCAAGTAGAGGCATTTTGTGATTTAAAGAGAGAACCTAATGTTGGTTGAGTTTCAACTCTCTTTTGTTGAGATGTTGGTCTATTTGCTGTAGTGATGTCAACTTGACCCAATCGTGAAATCCAAACTCTATATGATGTTGAATTACTCAATAAAACTATCGCATATTCTTGCTGTCCTTCAATATAAACAGGTGATTCAAACGTAAATGTAGTTGCAACTGTTCCATCTTCAGACACATTTACTTGATCTGGATTTAATGATACTTCACTAAATGGTAAAATATCTTTAGTTGGTGTTCCAAGATCCATTGTGCGAATTTGACACCTTACTGGGAGCCCTGGATCTTTGTTTTTGAAGAATACATCAACTTTGGTTAAGAAAACTCCAGTTGGATCATCACAAGCAAATGATTGGGCTAATGGGTCAATGTATAGTCCGGTAAATTCTGTTTCTTGCTTTGTATCTGTAAATGATTGTGTTTCAACTCTGGCATTTCTAATTGAAAGAATTGTTTCTTGAATTGTTTGCTTTTTACCCTCAGCAAAGAATTTTTCTTCACCTTCAGTTCTTGCTTCACCAAGATCAGTTGGATTGTTGTTTGCGACACTGGTAAGTTTAAAAGTTCTAATACCAGCTTCAAATTTTGGATTTTCTGGTTTATTAGGATCTGGAATAAAGAATGAACCAATAATTGTGCCAACATCATCCGCCTTAAGAATGATGTTCGTTACGGTTGCAATAGCACCACTAGATTTTCCAACCAATCTATATCCAGTTCTAATCAATCCATAGTAATTAGTCTCAGATTTCAATGATAATGATGAAGTATCAACATTTAAAATTGTGGAGGTTGAAGAATAATTTGTTGGTAAAGTTTGATTATTATATGGATTAATTATAAAAACATCTGTAGGTTCATTGTACTTACCCGATCTATGATTTGCTACAGCAACTCTAAAAGCACCATCAACAATAGATTGTGAATTTGTCAAAGTCTGAATTTCTACTGTCTCTCCAACTTGGAAAGTTCCACTACTCATTTGAATTTGTAAAAGTTTTGGAAAACAGAATTGAGATACTGCTTTTCCATCAAAGAATGCATAAATCCGTGCAAATGGTTTAAAATTATTTGCTCTAAATTCAATATTCCTCGATCTCATAAAAGGAATAACATCGACAGATACTACACTGTCTCCAAGAGATTTAGTATCAAAAACTGGAGTTACTATTGTTTTTGTTCCAGTTCTAACATAATCTTTTGTCAATGTTTCCACATACAATCCTGTTGTAGGAATAACTCCTGTTCTGAATGCATCAGGTGAACCACCTTGCCAATTCGGATCTCCTTGCCCCATTGCTCCAAGACCTCGTGCTTGTCTCCAAGCAAAGAAATTGTTTCTGACGGATTGTGTTGCATTATTTCCACCTCCACTAGGAGTTCTAGCATCAACCCAACTTTTAGAAAATCCAGTAAGTGCCCAGGAACCCCATATTACAGGTCCAATTCCCGTTTGTGGATTTACTCCATTTGTTAATGCTAAACTATTAAGAGTTGAAAGATAATTACCTTCAAGTTGAACAGTTTTTGCTGCCAAACGAACAGTATCAACCCAAATGTCTGAAGATGGATTTAATTGAATCGAACCTTCCCAGAAAGATAAAACATATGGTTGAACATTTTCACTTATTGTAGCATATGGTTGACTCAACCATTCTCGATTTGTATAACTTAAAGTAACGATGTCTCCAGTTTTTGCAATATTTGTTCCAAGAATATCTTTAGTATCTAAATTTTGAATATCTTCATTAGTAGTAGCTCCTGCTCCAATTAATCCTTTTGTTCCTACTACAAGGTCAACAGAGTTTGTATAATGTGATGGTCTAAATTCACCCTTAAGAGGATCAATAGAACCTTTAATGCCAATTTTTGGATCTTGTTTGGTTAAATCAGCAAAATTATCTACAAAAAATCCTGATTTAAATCTATTTAATCCATTCGAATCTGGTACAAATAAATTGGCAGTATCGGTTTCAAGTAAAGATAGAGTGGTATAGTATTCGAGATTTTTAATTCTCGTTTCTAACTTTGCGATATCAGACATCTGATATCTCTTATAATCAAAAGTTGTAATTGATGCTTGTGAAGTTGAATAAAGGTATGGTGATAAAGAAACCGTTGCAATTTCGATAGAATCGTCAACTGCAGATGGTAAAGAAGGTTGTTCGGCAGGAGTTCCTTTTTGAACAATAAATTTTCCATCTTTATTTACAAAAATTCTATCAATTCTTGGTAAATAGAAGTTATAATTTAAGAAAATAGATTCATCAGAAGCAAGAATATTTGCAGAACTATTTCCAGATTGACTAAATGATCTTCCTTCAAATTCAAATGGAGATCTTGCACTTTCTGACACAGTATAAGAAGAAACTCTGGGTCTAATATCAATAATGTCAGTGTTTCTTACGCCATTATGATATGCAACATCATCTTTATAATTAAACAATTGATATGAACTTGCCGTTGTTACATCACCATCATCTTGGGTTTCATAATAAGCATTTTCAAAATAAATTTTTATATTTCTTTGTGGAGATACTGAATTTAATTTTCTAATAATTCTTCCATAATCATAGAAAGTATCTCTTTGACCATTATCATATGTAAATGAATTTGTAATATTTTTACTGGTAGTTTCAATTGTTGAAATAATTGCAGTTGCTCCAGATTCTTTAAAATCTAAAGTTTCACCAATGTTAAAAGAAGAAGCATTATTATTAATAAATGAAATTTTATTAGATGTTAGTTTTTCTGCACAAATTGCAATAGATCCACTTGTTCTACCAACTATTTTTTCTCCAATAATTAAGTCATCAGTCGTCCCACTTGCACTACTAATAGTAATAGTCATTGTTGGAGATGAGGCATTTGAATTGCCTAAAGATTCAAATACTCCATGAACTCTTAAAACATCAGGAACATTTAAACTAATGACATCATCTTGAACTCTTGTTCCGTATGGATAATTTCCAAAAGTAAGTCCATCATCTCTGGTTGTAGTTCCAGTTCCGGAAGAACTTAAAGTAGATTTATTGACTATAATACTGTTAACTCTATTTTTTCTTTTTACTTTTGATTTAACTTTAATTTTTCTTAAAGTTGCAACTAAACTTGCTCCAGTATTGTTTGTACCAAGTCCCCTTATTTGAAGAGTTGTTCCGTCTGCAGAAATTTGAACTTTATCAGTAGATAGAGGTTCTATTAATCCATCAGATCTAATTAAAGAATATCTTTCTTCATCATATGGGAGAAAAGTTTCATTAGTTCCTGCGGTTACTACATTAGTGGAATTTGATGTTATATTTACTGTAAATTGTTTTCTGATTGTTAGAAATGCATCAGTAAGATCTACCGACTCTACGTTTTGATTAGAAAGAGCTGTAAATAACGTATTGTCTGTTGATGGTAATAAATCAGTTTTAAGAATAGTTAAATCTGTTAATGATGTAAGAGTTGATGGAAGTTTTCCATCACAAACTCCAGTTACTGTGGTTACTCCAGCAACTGCGACAGAAGTTGATGTACTGCTATTTGTAAATGATAAAACTCTTGCAATTGTTGGACCATTTGCACTTACAGATGGGTTTGTAAATCTAACCAAATTTCCAACTTTAAATGCTGTGGTAAAGTTTAAATTTGGAATTATAATTGTACTTTGATTGGAAGAATGTTCTGTTATTGATGAAACTCCAACGAATAAAGAATTACTTTGGACTGTATCAGCATTGAATACATATGTAGAATCAATACCATACATTGATTTAACATCAGAAACTTCATAAGAAGTTGTTGCTACTGAAACTCTACTATTTTTTATTCCATCAAAAGTGAACGATTCACCTTCAACAAATTTTCCAGTTACATTATAAAGAACCAGTGATTTTGAATTTGTAACTGAATCTTTAAGGAATCCTGTAGCACCACTTGAATTTCCAACAACATAAGTTGGAACATCAAGAGTTACATTTTCATTTAAAGTTATTTTAGTATAAGTTTGTATATCATATAAAGAAATATCCCACCTGTTTGTATCTAAAACTGTTTGATATGAACCTTCTTCAAGGGCAAAGTCAAAAACTCTTGCTAGTCCAATTTCGTCTCCAGCAGCAGTTGACGAAACAATTCCAATTCTTTGGTCTCTAAGACTTATTGTATAAGTATTTCCAATTCCAATTGTAGGAATTCCTTGAACTCTATTTAAGGCAAAAGAAGGACCTGTGTAATAAACTATAGATTGATTTCCTGAATTAGTTGTTGTTCTTGGTTTTTCAATATCCAAAAACGTTGGGGAATTAATCTCTACATCATAACCACGAATATAAGCTTTTCCTGGAGATACTTTATAAATTGCTAAATTTTCTGATGCAGGATTTCCTTGATATGTCGTCTCTCCTTCAGAAAAAATACCATTGTTTCCGAGACCATTATCTAAAGATTCTACACAAGACGTTTCAAATCTGTTTACATAGTAGTCTCCAGACTCTTCGTAAGTTCTCTTGGCAAATTTATCATTAATTAAATTGTAGAGAGTATCATTAGGAACGTTTCTAACAATGCCACCTTGTATTTGAGCAATTTCTACAAAATTCTCTGCACTTGTATCATCAAGAAGTTTTTTATCTAAAATTGCCGTAATTTTTAATCTATCTGCTCCAGGGGCAGCATAGTTATTAAATCCTTGTGCATTATCAGTTAGTGTATCATCAATATCCGAATTTATAATTTCTTCTACTATAGTAAAACCAATTTTATAGTCTGGGTTGTTACTATATTGGTCTAAAATAATTGTTTGTGTTTCTACATTTACAAAATATCCACGCAAATAATAGACACCATCAGAAACAGTGAAAGAAGATGCTACCGATGTTGCATTATTAGCAATTGTTGTAGCAAGTGCTTCTCCTTCAAAAAAAGCAATGCTTCCTGAAATGATAGTTTCTTGAATCAATAAATTTTCATCATCAACAAAAACTTTAGAATCACTGTCAGTTGTACTTGCAGTAAGATAACTGACATAAATCGTCGCATTATCTCTTTCAGATTCATTGGGAAGTAAAACTTTATCAACAAGAGCTGTAATTCCCGTAATTTCACCTTTTATTTTTTTGCCAACCAATAAAGGCAAATAATCTTCAACGTTTAATCCAGCAAAACTATTATTCAACTCTACAGCTGAATAATATCTATTATAACTGGTGTTTCCTGGAATTACTTTTGCACCCTCTTTAAAGATATGATCACCAAACTTTTCGATCTGATTTTGTAAAATTGATTGAAGAGTAGTTAATTCTCTTGCCTGAATTGGATATCCAGGTTTAAACAAGACCTTATAGTAATTTTTATTTGCTTCAAAATCATCAAAATATGGTGCAACGTTGAGATTAGTTTCCTGTGGCATAATTCTTTAGAATTGCAAAATTACCTTAATATCTTCTTTTTGATTGATTGATCTTGTAATAGAGGGTCTATTATCAACATAAACGATATTTCCAGAATATTTTTTTACCTCTGGATTGGACACACCATTAGTAAAAGTTTGTCCAAGATAATATGTCCTACTATTTATTACAGTAGAAATGCCTGTGTAATTTGTATCAATATTGAGTGTAACAGTTCCACCTACAATTGAAGTCGTTCCCCCAGTACCAACGGAAGAATTAAATCTATTCAGATTAAATCCGTAAGTTGGTGTATTGTTTTGAGTTCCATCAGTGTTAAAACCAACTAAACTTCTATCTTGCCAATATTTTAAGACACCAGTATTTTGATCGTAAGAAACAACTCTTCCAACTGCAGTTGATCCTAATCCAACAGTTTGCGTAATTCTCGAATCTGCTGTAAATACAGCACTACTATATCCAACTCCGGTAAGTTTTAAAGCATAAACTGCACTTACTTTATCTAAAGTCAATATAGAAGTGCTTGAATATGCTTGAGGATTCTCTACAATACCGATTCTTGCAATTTGGTTTCCAGTAATAAAGTCTGGATTTTCTGTATCATTTTCAATTCTCGAATAAACTAAAACATTAAAAGAACCAAGTTCTCTGTAAATATCCGCACCATGTCCACCAGGAGGAGGAATGATAACATCAAAAGTTGGTCTTGTCGTTCCCGTAGGAACTCCACCAGATGCTAAATCAACACTACCATAAGTATATCCAGATCCACCATTTGATATAGTAATTGATTCAACCTTAGAATCATTATTAATAACAATCGTAGCCTCAGCTCCATTTCCATCACCTCTAATAGGAACTCTGGAGTAAGTTCTATTTGCAGTACCTAATCCAACTCCACGATTTGTAATCGTAACAATTTTTAATTGTCCACTTGTTGCAGCATTGTTTCTTACTGGAGTATCTGTTAAATTTGTAAACCAATCCGATATAACGGGAATAAAGTCAATAGTATCAAACTTTATAATATCACTTGGTTTAATAGTGTAAAGATATTTCCAAATATATCCATCACCACTTGTTCCAGCTAGTCTTGGTTCTAAATCTGTAAATGTTGGTTCGTCAAGAGATGGTCTTCCTTCTGGATTTTCTGGATCAGTTCCATTCTGAAGACAAATATAAACCCTATAATCACTATTGACTACAAAATAATTTGCAGAGTATAAATTTGTTGCATCAGATGGTTTTGAAGTGTTAGTTCTTGTAATATCATGACGATACATGTCATAAGTAATACCAGATTCCCAAGTATTTTTCTTTACAACTAATTTGACATCAGATTCTTTTATTTTTTTAAGAGCAATCATTGTGTCCCAATAATCATTTTCTTGGTCAAAAGAATCTTTTGGTGCTGGTGGATTGGAATCCCAACCTGCATTATAATCTGTTGGATTTGGAAGACCAATAAAAGAATAATAAGAATTTGCTGAAGAAGTTGCTACAGATACAAATCTTCTAGCGTTTAAAATTCTTAATTGGTCAGTTATAATTGCGGACATTTTGCCAGTTTTTTTATATATTTATGTATTATAATTGCGAGATCTCAGAGAATTAAATCTCTGAACAACAGGTGAAGTTGTAATTCCAATTAGAGCATTATTATAATAGTTAAACGATTGTGGTTCTTTTCTAATAGGAGTTTCAATTCTTCCCCAACTATATTCACCATAAAAATTACTAAATCCAACACCACTCAATCCATTATAATCTGCAACACTTACTGTTACTTGAGATACATAGGTAATTCCAACTCCTGTAACAGAAGTTTGTGCAATAGAAACTGCAACTGCTTGATAAATGTTGTCAATAAAAGTACTTCCAACTCCAACTGTAGATCCATTTTGATCAATCGAAGTCAATCCATTTCCAATATTTGAGTTTGAAACTACAAAGTAATAACCAGTTTGAATTCCACTTACTCCTGTAGTAGCAATTCCTACAGAATTAATTTGCAAGTCTCTTAAGTATGAATCAAGAGGAATGAATAAATCAAATACAATTCCTGTAGAAGCAACACCAACAGTAGTTGTCTTTACTCCAGTAATTACACCAAAATCACCTCCATAAACTACAGAATCTATAACTTCAATTTTTGTAGATGGTGATTCGATAAGAACCAAAGGTGCAGATGATGAAGTATATCCAGTTCCAGAAGAAACAACAGAAATTGAAGTAACAGTTCCTCCAACAGAAATTGTTGAAGTTGCCGTTGCTCTTTGACTTGTACCTATTCCAACAGAAAGTTCAATAGAAACTTGTGGTGCAGTTTCATAACCAATTCCACCATTAGAGATTACAACTGAAGAAATAGTTCCAGCAGTAGAAACTATAGCAGTGGCAGCAGCAGAAACAAGATTATCTTGAGAAATCAGAGTAATCTTATTTTGTGGTTTTTCATTAGTTCCATCTTGAATATATTCATAATCACTATCAAAGAAAGTTTTGACGCTTTCCACAAATATTTGTGTAGATGCAACACTTACATTTTGAATAATATTTGTAGTTGGTTGAACTTTTGGTTCGTATAATGCTCTATCTTTTGAAACTTCTTGTCCATTAATAATTTTATCTTCAGTTTGTCTACACCAAGTTACTGATCTTAATAAAGTTTCATCTAAGGAAATTCCTTGACCACCATACACATTTGTAATAACTGTATTTGTAGAAGTTACATCATTTACTAATCTTTCAGTTTGCTGCAAGTAGAAATTATCAGAATTGATTGTTAAATCATCACCCACTTTTACAGTTTCTAAAACATCTACGAGTCTGGTATCCAAATCACCATTACCTTGATAAAAAATTATTTTACAAGTATCACCGGGAATTGGGGGTTTAGTAAATGTAATTACACTTCCACCCTCAAAAATATATCCTTGACCCGGAACTTGTAAAATATCATTTAAAAATACTAACAGAGTTGATTGAATATCAATATTTGAACCAATTTTGGATTTAATTGATCTTACTTGACCATTAATAGAAAGTGGAAAAGAAACACTAAAACCATCAAACAAATCATCTATTACATCAAATACTTCAAGATCTCCAATGCTCCAAGCACAAAACTCATCGGTAAATGTTCTATCAACCGTAATCTGAAACTCTTTATACGAAAGTGAAGTATTTGTTTGAATTCCAGTTGTTCCCCCAATAGCAACTGTTAAAATTTCACCCTGTCCATACCCAGATCCAATATTAACTAACTCAAAGTTAATAACACTGGATCCTTGACCAACTACAATGTCAACAGTTGCTCCAGTTCCAAGTCCTGGTCTTGAAGAGGAACTATAAATTAGAGGAACGTTGGAATAAGAAAGTGGATCGTCAAAAATAACAATTGGTGGATTTGAAGATGTATATCCAATACCTGGATTTGTAATTGAAACTCCAACTACATTTCCATTAGAAATAGTTGCTTTTCCTATGATTTCAATATTTGGAATTCCTGTACTTGAAGTTGCAACACCAACGTTAACAATTACTTCACGGTATCCTCCTTCAGTTTGAATTCCAGTTCTGTATCCAGATCCACTATTTCCAATACTAATTGTGGAAATAGTTCCTGCAATAGAAACCGTAGCAGTGCCTCCAGCAGAAACAAGTGGTTGATATCCAAATCCCTCTGTGGAAGCAACAGAAACTATTACTCCTCCAGTTGGTATTGTAGACTCACTATTTCCAGTAAAGGTTACAGTAGTAACACCAGATACTTCTTCAAGAGAATAGTCTCCAACAATACTAAAAGCACCTGATGGTCTTGATGGACCTTGGAAAATATTATTGACTAAAAGAATTACGTTTCCAGTAGAAACTCCAGTAACATTATTAGTATTTGATTTCAATACAAACGAAGTATTGATTCCATTAAATCCGGAAGATATATCATCAAAAATGTAATTATTTGTATATGGTCCCTGCTCACTATCTGGTATTCCAGATTTTAAGAATACTCTTCCACCAAATGTTGAATGTGTTTCCAGTCCAACGTAATCTCTTTCTGAAGGAATTGCGGATGTTGTGCTAATTGGGGAGGGACCTCTTGGAGCATCAACGAAATTGATTGTATTATTAACAATGTTGTAATCCCCACTTATTTTGGTAACTAAAGATCCTACAGCATGAGTTTCGATAGGAGATCCCATCCAAGCTCTATTAACCAGAATAATATTTGTTGCACCATATCCAACAATATCAATTAACATGATCTCATTACCTATTTTAAATAGATCTCCACTAAAGAATGATGTAATTCCAGAAAATACTATTTCAGTATCAATTAATCTGATATTTTGAGAAACAGTTGTTGTTACTGCTGTTGATACTATTGGTGTTTGGATATTATTATCAATACTGATTAATACTTTTGAATTTGGATTTTTTGATGTCAAAGTATGTGAAGTTCCAATTCCAACATGTGTAATGTTAAGTGTGACTGGATCAGTTTTAAGCGCATCTTGTAAAGATCCTGCAAACTTAACATACAAGTCATCTTCTTTAATAATATAGACTGTTGATGGAAGTTTATCTGTTACACCAAAACCTGTGACGGAGGTTGTGGCAATACCAATAGATTGGGTTGTTCCTGCACCAGCAAAAGAATATGATACCTCCTCACCAGTTACAAAATAATGTCCGGGAATTTTAACAGTATCATTATTAACGTCAACAATTGTTGAATCATTTCCAACGAATGGTCTTTGGAAAATTGGTAATTGCTTATGATATAATTGAAACTCTCTAACAACATCAATTTGAGCACCAAAATATTCACCAAATCCACTATCAATTGATGCATTATCTAAATCTATAGTATTATTTGAAATAATATCTTGATCAACTAATCCAAGAGAGTTTTGGAAAACTCTAACTTGAACATCAATATTTTCAATTGGTGTAAAATATAAATTCGTGTTTTGTCCAGATACACCTGCAGTAATTATTCCAAGAGAATCTACACTTTCTATAGATGCAAATTCTGTAATATATGCATTGGTATCATCATCTACAACTAAAACTTCCGAAACTTGATAGGTATTATTAGTAGTATCATGAACGTTTACGATGAAATATCCACTCTCATAATCACCTGGATATTCTGCAATAAGTTGTGAAGTTGGAGTAGGTGAAGATGAAATTGATGCGTATGATGATGTTATTCTGGAATTGTTCAATATTGAAGTTGAAATCCCTGTAGCAGTATCTGCAATAGAAATTTGAACAGTATTTACTCTGTATGAAGTTGCAGTTGCAACATTTGGAGTTATATCAACAATAATATTGGAACCAGAGATATAAGCATTATAAGTTCCAATTCCTGTAGATGACTCTGGATTTAGCAAATCTGTAGTCATTGATCCATAATCAATGAAACTTACATTTGTTCCATCATAAAGAACTGTAATTTCATTAAATTCATAATAAATGTTATTAGCAGAGGAAATTTGAAGTACGATCTTAGAAGAACTATAAGTTGATGCAATAGAAACTATTGGTGTGGCAGTAGATACTCCAATAGGAATAGTTGCCGTATTTGATTGAATTAAGGCAATATCACCTACAGATAATGTTCCAATTCCGGAGAAAGTGTCCTCCAAACTATATGATAAAGTGCTAATATCAAAGTTATTAATTTGATTTTTTGTTGGATAGAATAGTAAATTAGCCTCTGTTCCAATGATAAGGAAATCAAAATATCCCATATCATAGAAAGTATTTGTTCCACCATATTGATTGATGAAACCAAATGTTCCATCTTGAACTAAAGATACTAAGTTTATTTGTCTTTGTGTTATGAAACGTTTGTCTTGAACAAAGATAATATATTTTTTCGAGGTTTTTCCTAGACTAAAAGTATCTACTATTGAAAAATTATCTGGTCTTGGATCACTACTAAATTGACCACTAATATCATCAATAACGAGAACTCTGTTTCCAACTGATTCGATGTAATCTTGAAGAATTTTTGAATTGAATATTATTTCATTTGATTTTATAGTACTATCAATGTTTATAGTTCCTTCACTAACAAGATCAAAATCAAAGACGCAGTTTGTATCAATTACAGAAGATAAATCTGCTATTGGATCGACTGTTCCGGAATTTTGACTTGTTGCTATTCCAACATTAGTTAAGTCTATTGATTCTATTACAAGATCTGAAAACTTTTTAAATCCTGAAGTATGATTTAAACTACTTACAGTTTCGTCCCAATCTTCAATAGGGACTTGAGATTTCAATGAATATGAGAAGTATTGGTAATAATTGTTATCATGTATTCTTTGCAGATCATTATTTAAAAATCCAGTTTCTCTTTCCCACCCATTAATGACAGTAGAAAATGCATCAATATTATAAACTGAATCGAAAGTTAAAACTTCGGAAATTATTCCTTGTGAATTTGACGTTTCACCTCGAATCAAAGAATTGACCTTATATTCACCAAAAGAAGAGACTTTGAGGTAGTTTGTCTCAGACTGCCAAGAAACTACTTTACCAAGTGTACTGCCACTATGAACTGGTTCTCCAATTAAGAAATCATTTTTCTTAAGTGTAACATTAAAGATTGGAAAATATTTTTTGGGAGTTATTTTTCCTGCAGATAGTGTTGGATTAAAGTTTCCGGGGACTTCCCCATTTTCTAAATAATTGCTTAAATTATAAGTTACTGTAGCACCAATTCCACCAATGTTTGAGGTAACATTAGTAATTGTAAATAAAGAGTAATCATAGTTTTCAGAGTTATAACCTAATGCAGTTGTTCCGACACCAACACTTACATTTTCAATTAATACCTCATCACCAACATTGAATGGGAAGGAAGACGCATCACTAAAACTTGCACCAAGAGTTACAATTACGTTACTATTTCCGGGGTCAAATACAATAGAACCAATATCAATTCCATTTGAATTATTAATTGGAACTATTGATGGTGTTGAGTCACTTATTCCATAAGTATTTTTAAAAATTGTTACTTGATAATTTCCTAAAGTGTATTTAAGGTCAATATCAAATATTCTCTTATTGGTAATAGAGTCTATTACAACAAGATCTGGGGCAATTGAGTAATTTTTTCCAACAGATGAAACTCCAATAGACTCAAAGGAAGATAATGCTTCAATTTTTAGAATAGTTGGCAGTTGAACTGATGGTTTTAAAGTTAAATCTGAAGAATAGTCGAATCCAATATCCTGTATGTTAACCTTTTTGACGGATCCTACAGACTTGCTGAATGGTTCTAAAAGTGCTCCAGAACCAGAAACAGTATCAACACCATTAATTAAAGGAAGTCTGTTAAATCCATATCCTTTAGAATTGAGTGTAATACTTTTGATTTCACCTGTAGTATTAGTTGATGTTGTTGAATACTCTAACGTTGAAAGATCGTTGAAATATTCAAAACGTTCAGGAATATCTGAAAGAATGTATTTGAACGATGTTGAAGAAGATGAAACTATTGAATATGTTCCATTGTAAAGACTCGATCTAATAATCAGTTGATTGTTGTTTTTTTGTTCAACATCAACGATTATACTTGTTTTAATATCTACATTATTTTGAGGATCTATTGGATCTAACTTATAGAATAAAGTCTGAGGAACGTTATCATTCAAGAATAAAGCTACTGAAGCATTGGAATCAATTCCCGGAACTCCAGTTCTTATAACCTCAAATGAAGAAGATGTTTGTGATGAATCAAAAATGTCAATAAATTCGGATTGTTTATAAAAATTTAATATAAACGCAGGATATTGTATGGAACCTTTAGTAAATGACAATGAAGAATCTGATACATCAAAAATCACAGATTCATTTCTAATAAGACTCAATGGAGGATTGATTTCTGATATTGTTCCTGAGTTTGATGAAGTAAAGTTTACAACATCTGGTATTTTCTTTGTTGAGGCATAATAGGTTTCTGCAAGTTTGAATTTATTATCATCCACATATACTACAAAATAAATTCCTTCATTTTGCAATCCACCAATTACTGATGAAGCAGTATAGATTATTTTTTGTCCATTAAAATATCCATGATTATTGATTGTTATAGTATTATCTGAAAGATTTACATCTGAAGAAATAAAGGATTTTGGATTAATGACCATTCTTCTATTATAGTCATCATACTTAACCACAACTGTAGTAGAAAGACCAGATTTTACATTAATTGAAACTTTATCGTCAACAATCAAATTACTTGTAGATGCTGTAGAAACTGTAACAACATTTTTACTAATTTGTCCCGTAACAATATTTGGATATACTGTAGTAAAACTGTGATATGTTCCTGTCCCAATTCCAGTAAAATATAATAATTCACCAGAGACTGAAGTTCCAATACCAACAAAAACTCCAGTTGTTCCAAGACCGACTCTAACAGTAGAAATGCCAATTAAGTCTTCTGAAATTTTTGCAGTATAAACGATAGAGTTATCTTCCAGTGTAAAAGAACTTACACCATTGGTTGAAATTGATATAGGAGTAAGTCCATTAGATGAATAAACTAGTTCTAAACCAGTTTGCAATTTATGATTTGGTAAATATATGCTTCTGGTTGGAATATTAATGTGACTAATTCCAACTCCAGGATTTGAGAATGATAGAGTTGATCCAATACCAACACCTGCAGTTGTTCCAATTCCAAGAGATTCTGCTGGAGTAAAATATATTTCTTTATTATAATTGTAATTATATGAGGTAGAAGAAATACCAAAGTTGCATACAAATTTTCTTGTTTTTTCAGTAATAGCAACTCCAACAGATTGTGTCGAAATTCCGGAGGTTCCATTTTGATTTCTAAGAACCCAAATTCTAGAAGAAGAATTGTCTACTTTGAGAATTTTAACTTGTTCATCTCCAATTAAGTAAACATCATTTTCTCTAATATTTGGGAAATTTAATGAACCGTTTACGTTAAAGTAAGTTGTTAAACCAGTTGTTACAGTTGGTTCAACTGCCGTTGATAACGACAAAACATTTTCTGATGTTGAAATATTATCTAATTTTTTAAACTCATATAAAGTTGTTATAGTTACTAAGTCATTATTTGAAAATTCATGAGGAGAAGTTGCAAATCCAATGTGATTCCCTGCTCCATCAATTGGATAAAATTCAATGTTTGATACCGTTGAGGAAGCAACACTTATATTATTAACTACTTTTCCTTTAATTGATGATACTTTTGCTGATACTGCTCTACCTTCAGTATTTTCCAAATCAAATAAAACTTTTTCACCTACTTTATATCCACTTCCTCCAAAAATAACATTAATACCTTCAATTTTTCCTGGTTCGGTAAATTGAACAAAAGATTCTTGATTTAAAATTTTATTTGGTTGTAACAAATATTGATAATAACTTCTTTCTTTAGTTAAGTTATATGGTGTTGTATTTCTAATCCAACCAGTTTGATTTAAGTCAAACTCATCTTGGTTTGATGATTTTTTAAAGTTAAATTCAATCGGTTTGGATTTAAATTTATCTCCAATTACATAGGGGAAAATTGGTTTTTTATAATTTTCAAATGGTCCATCAGATTCTATAAGATTTGGATCAACTGTACAAAAATATGCGTAGGTTCCATTTGGATACTCTGGAGTTAAGCAAAATCTTCCGTTACTCTGATCAAGATCTCCTTGCCCAGCATAAGTATAATCCTCAACAAAAAATCCTTCAGGATATAATGATATGCTTGGTCTATTGGATTTAATATTAAGAACATATCCAGATGAAAGAGGTTTTATAGTTCCACCAAAAGGATTGGAATATCCATACGGACCATAAATTGGATTTCCATCATATGCCCATCCTATAATTGGAGAGTGAGAATTTGAATTTAATTCTCTACCATTTTGCAATTGAAGATCTGGAACGTATCTTCTAATTCCATTTTGAATAACTGTCGATAAAACAGAAGACCTAAGTTTTCTTGGAGAATAGCAATGAGTATATTCAAGTCCGAAATTATCATTCAACCCACTATTAATTACGCCATCATCAGAAACAATATTTGATGTTGATATTAGTCTATCAACGAGGTTAATGTTCCAAGATTTAATTGAAGATTCGAACTTTGCTCCCTGACCAGCAGATCTAACTTCTATGAAGGTACTTGATGAATAACCAGATCCACCAAATATTACTTTAACTTCAACTAATTGACCATTTGATATAATTGGAGTTAAAACTGCACCAACACCACTTCCAGTAACAATTAGATCTGGTGGAGAGTTATATCCAGAACCAAAATTGTTCACAACAATTTCTACAATTTTACCATTTGATATAATTGGAGTTACTTGAGCTAACGAACCGGAATTAAGAGTAAAATCTGGTTGTCTGTTGTAGTTTATGATATTTTCTGATCCATAATCTGTTCCTCCAGCAGAAACGTGTACAGACTCAATGATTCCTCTAAAAATTGGTTGAACTATTGCATTAAAATCTTGTCCTGCAAGAGTTGATATTCCAATTTTCCCTGCAACCGAAACTAAAATTTCTGGACAATTAAATGTGTGAACTCCAGAACCAGTTGAAGTTAAATTGACATATTGTTTAGTATTTAAATAAAAATTATTAAGGTCGGTTCCTACTCCAATTTGCGATAATGAAAATTCATCTTCACTAACTTTAGTTACATAATATTCTAAACCATCGGTTAATCCACCTACAGAAGTTAAACCTGAAGAATATTTAATTAGTTCTCCAGTTTCATATCCATGATTTTTGATATTGATTGTATCCTTTGCAGTATTAATTCCAACAGGACTGCAAGTGATCTTTTTGTTTTCATAATTTTGACCACTATTTGAAATAACAATTGAAGATATTTTCTTCTTAAGAGAAGTAGATCTTAGAGTATGATTACCAATTCCATAATCATTTAATGAAATTGTATTAATTCCTGCAATTGAATCTGAAATATTTTCATGCAACTTAACTGTAAAGGCATCAATTACAGAAACATAATACACCGATCCAGTAGTTATTCCGGAAATAGCTTGAGATCCATTAGTATCATAAATTACTTCTTCATAATCTCTGAACTTATGATATGTTGAAAATCCAATTGTGTTGCTTACTATATCTACGGCACCAGCACCAGAATTTGAATTAAAAGATACTATATGTTGAGAGTCTATTAAGTTTGCTCTTGCTATAGCACCAGACCCATTTCCTCCAGTAATAGTTACTGTTGGAATTTCTAAGTAATCAAATCCAGGATCAATAATTTCTATTCTCTTCAGATTACCTACAACTGAACAATGACCCCCTGCACCAAAACCAACATCATCTGTTACGGTAAGAACTGGAGGATTAATTACATCATATCCTTTTCCGGGAGAAATTGAAATAATATTTTGTATTTCTCCGTAATATACGAAATCGTTTGTTTTATAGTTTGAGAGTTCTACTCCATTTATAAAAATACCCGTTAATCCTGGAGATGTTGTAACCTCTTCGTAATTATCCTGAGGATCAGATATTTTTCTAATTAACTTTTGTGGTTCTAATAATTGAGTAGTTAAATCTGAAAAAGTAAACTGAGAAAATTCTATCTTGGCATTTGTTGCGGAAGTATTAAATCCAACATAATTTTGAGTAAATATGTTAGCTCTACTTTTTGCTAACTTTATAGTAGTATCATTTACTTTTTCTACAAAATATAATTCACTATTGCCATTATAAGAATATACAACTTCATCTCCAGTATAAAATCCATGTTTACCAATCTGTAATTCAGTTCCTGTAAACTCACCAGAAAAAACTACTGATCTATCATTAATTCTAAGAGGTTGATTTAAATACGTTGGCAATGAAGAAGAAGTTACATACACAGACCCATCTGAGTCTTCATAAGTATTTTGAACATTAGAAGAATAAATGTTTAAATTTGAGTAATTTGATGAATTTACTTTAGAAACATTTTTTTCGACAGTGTATGATAATGACTGAGTTAACTGTCCTTGACCTCTAAGAGTTATTGAATTTTTACTTTCAATAGAAACTGTAAATGAATTTTTAATTGAACCATTAGATGCTACAATAGTTACAATATCACCTATTACAAAATTATGTTCATCGTAGGTATTGAATCTATATGTAAAGTCTGAGTTATCAATTAAATCAATAGACCTTACATCATAAACTACAGGAACGTTAAAAAACCAATTATTTGCTCTATAATCAGTAAAATTATTTCCTAAAGTTTTGATTTGAATCGAATCATTTTTTTGATAATAATACTCATCATCTAAAATTTTAAAATCTGATAAAACTCCAGTAACTCTAACTTTTACTTTTTCTGAAGTACTTACGCCAACATATCCATAAGCATGAACATCTAATCTAAGATTTTGATTTTTAGTGACCTCTTGAGTAATTCCAGAACATTCAAAAAATTGAGTTAAAGTTTTTGATCCGTAGTTAATAGTTAAAGATGTTCCATTATCAAGTTCTGCAATCAATGACCCAGAATTTGGAAATCCTACTGTAGAGTCTACATCCAATACTGTTGCACCAATAGAAACAAGTCTTGTAGTTTTTGTGGTTGGATGAATGCTAAATTTTCCTAAAACTGTTCCTCTAACGGTTAAATCTTTATTATAGTCAAAATCAAGTCCAATAGTATAATAATCTTTACTACCTCTTGTAAATTTTTCTACAAGAGCAATTGTTCCTTGAGCTTGTGGAAATGAGTAAACCTCATCCTGATATAATGTTGTATTTACTAAGTCTAAAGGATTTCCTTCTAATGCTTCTACAACCAGATTTTGAGTAATTCTATACTGAGCATCTGATGGTTGTATTAAATAATCTCTTGGTTTTATTATTTCAACTGGTTTTCCATACAAAGCGTTGAAAAGAACTTTAAAAGAAGAGTCAGTTCCTTTGGATGTATAAAAATCTTTAAGTTGTTTGATCAGCAATCTATCATTAATTCCATCGTAAAAAGACCTACCCTCAAATCCTGGAGCAATTTGCTTTTTAACTTTTGTATAGAACTCTTGAAACAGTAGAATACTCAGGTTTACTACTGAAGATCCAGATTCGTGATCAGATGATTCTGATTGAACAAATACTAATTCGTCAGTTTTTGTTGCTTGAGTATATGTTGTAACTCCACTAAACCCTCTTACACATCCAGTAAAGCTAGTTGAAGTAATCCCTGTGTAAGTAATAATTTCAGAATCAATTTGAATTAAACCATATTCTGGTGGAAATCCTGCAGTAGAATCTACAGAAATTGTTGCATCAAAAAATGAAACGTCAGAAGAAAGAGTTGTAAATTTTACAGTGTTAATAATATTATCAATTTTTATATATTGATCAATATTATTAAGAATATCTACCGAAGCACTTTGATATTCTGTAGATTTATAATATTGATTTAAAAAGTTTTCTGCAAGAGGAAAACTTGCTTGCACAAATTCAGGAAGTTGATTTTGTACGATTGAACTAATTTTAACTCTTTTTTCGGTCATTTGTTATAGTCTTACAAGATTTCCGTTGCTATAGCTTGATGTAGATGTATAGGTTGATCCTGATACGTCAGCACCAGATGATATGGTATCTGATATCATATTTACCGTGCTGTTATTAATATCTAGACTCAAATAAAGATCCTGCAATCCAACAACATCATTTGATTTTGGAGTTGCAGAAACTTGAATAATTGGATTCCCTAAAGATAATTTTGATGTTGAAATAATGTTTACAGCACTCAATTTAATATCACCAGTTTCATAATTAATCGTACCTGCACTTGTTCTTACAATGTTAAATTGGGTTTCTGACTGTAAAGTGAAGAAAATTATTTTTCCTGTCTTTAAGTCGGTATTTGGTATGTCAGAAATGTAAACTGTATTTGTCACACCAGCAATTGAAAATCCGGAGGACTTAATATTAAATCCATTATTATTTTCTATATGAATTTGGTTTCCGAACTTAATTGAATATTCAACAAATTTATTAATTTCTGGAGAAACATCTCTTCTAATTGTAATTGTGGTAATATTTGATGTTATTGCATCACTTGCATCATCAATTAACTTTAAAAATTTACTATACTTAAACTTAGCACCATATTTATTCATGTCAGGAGAACTTGCAAAAATGCTAGTATTATTTAAGATTCTAGATCTAAGTGCATCTGAAGAAGAGGACAAGTTACTATTATAGTAAACACTCGAATTGAATTCGATATAAAGATATTTGAGATCGAGAATTTCTGTAACAATACCAGCAACACTATAAGTTCTCAATGACCTTTTAATATTATCTTTAACAAAGTTTGGTATAAACGATCCATTGTATGGTTTAATTGTAATAAAAACTTTACCATATTTTGGTGGATTTAATTCCTCACCTCCAAATACAGATACGGATTCGGCCTCAGGATAAATTTGAGGGATAATTGCCTGATAATCTGCAGAAGTAACTGCTCTGTTTTGAGTAGAATAAACTTTAGGAGCATAGTTTTTGATTGAATTCACAGATTCAATTTCCTTTCCACCCTGAGAAGAAATATTTGTAGTAATTAACGAAATATCTGATGTAACTACGTTTCCATTATTATCAACCAATCTTCCATTAAATGTAAATGATGATGCTCCATTGGCCGCAGGACCATTTGTTACAACATAATTAGCAGTGATATAATTTAAATTTTCTAATTTTTGTCCAAAATATTCATCACCGAAAATTAATTCATATCTTTGATCATCAATTTCTTGAATAAAGAAAATTTTCGAGGTTGATGTTACGTTTAAAATACTATTTGAAAGTGTAAATGTTTTCGTTGCAGTACTTGCTTCAGTATCTCTGACAGTCACCGTAATTAATGATGTGTCGATATTTGCATTATCAAGAATAAATTTTTGATTTACATCACTTACATTTACCGTAAAGTTCTGAGTTAAATAAGTTCCTTCATAAACTTTTACATTATCAAACGATGCAATATTATTTACTACAGGAACTGTAATATCTTGAGGAATGCTAAAGGTATAATTTTCTGAACCAAAACTGGAACTGGTGGTGCAGACAATGCCCTTTCTAAGGGTTATAGTGACTGGGTTATTGGTAAGTGAACTCGTGTCTACAAAGAAGGAAACGTTTGCCCTTGCTGCCGTTCTGGAACGAGGTACATAACCAATATTGCGAGCTAAAGAAACTACATTCTCTCTAAGAGTGGCACTGTCAATAAAAACCTCATTGCTAAGCATATTAGCATTGTATGAGGAAATATATGTGTTATATGCGAGTACGTCAATGATTGCAGATAGGTTAGATCCTTCAAAATTATAGTCAGTAAAATCCGAGTTCGATTTTAAATAATCGACAATTGAACTTTTAATCTGATCGAAATCTAAATTTGTAAAGTTGACTAATGCCATTTATCGAGTTGGCTGTAAAGCAAATGTTAATTCTTGTGCTGGAACATCAATTCCAATAATAAAATATCTAACAGTTACGTTAAATTCATTATTGTCAAAATTGGGATTTACATCTACAGATATTAAACTCACTCTTGGTTCATATAAATTAATTGTATTTTCAATTTCAGATTGAATTGTAGATGCAGAAATTTCATCAATATTTTCAAAAAGTGATCTTGAAATTCCAGATCCGAGATTTTGATTGAAAAATCTTTCTCCCGGATATGTCAAAACCAAATTTTGAACGGATCTTGCGATTGCAGTTTCATTTTTAATCGCAATAAGATCATAATTCAGGGGATTTACCTGAAAGGACATGCTCAAATCTTTAAAACTTTTGCTTATCCTCTCTAAAGGCATAAGAATATAATAAATCTATCTTATTTATTATGGTTTTTTTACTTCATAAATGGGTTCTGTGCCATATTGCCAATCATCATAATCTTCATCATTACGAATTTGTGAATGAAGTTCATTTTGAAGGAAAAAATCATGTTTTTTCGGAGTCAAATCATCGTTTGAAATCTCACGAAGCATCTTTTTTTGTTCTATTTTTTCTTCCCAACCATATTCTGACGATAAAAACTCTGTTCCCCACTCGTTTTTCATAAAATTCATGTTCTTGTCAACTTTTTTAGTCATTTTTTTCTCCCGATTTTGGTAAATTGGAACTTTTTACGGGGTTGCTATCCCGAATTTCTTTGATTTCGTACATAAAATCGTCTGAAGTCTCAATTTTTCTACGATTTTCAACTGAATATTCGGTCAAATCAATCTCATAACCTGGATTTTGAGTAATTCTGTTCTTTGTCCATGCATCATCGTACCATAAAATCTTATTATTTGGGTATGCATAGTAATTTCCATTGTCCATCTTGAAAAAATGAGCACATTTATGTTCTGGAGTCTCACTAAAGTTCGTATTCAAGGTGGATTTTGACTCCCATGACCAATCGAGAGTGAACATATAAACACCTTCGTTCTTTTCACCTCGATAATTGATTAATTGAGCTCGTAATCCAGAGAGTCTTGAACGAACTTGAACATCAATATAAGGAGAAAAACAATCCCACCACATACACTCTTCCAATTGAGGGACTGGTGCATCTGGTTTCCAACAAAAGGCATGAATTGGCCTACGAGTCCAGTTTACACCATTCTCAAGAAATGCCTCAAACAGCGGTACGTGCTTCTCTAAGGACGATACAGAGTGTACATCACATAAAGTTACCTCACCATGTCCCTTTTTATGATTGTAGAGAAATTCATTACGAATGTAGCAAGTAATCGTTGGAAGATTATGATTTAAGTATGCCATAAGTTGTTAATAAAAAAAGCAGGAATTTCTTCCTGCTCTATCTATGTTATTATCGTCCTTGTCCCTTGTACCTTTTGCGAGCTCCGTTGCGAGAAGAAGCACTCAATTTGGTATGTTGCGAGCAACCTTGACGAGTTTTCTTCGGTGTTCCGGGTACAAAATTCGACCCACTAGAACTTTTACGAGTTGCCATTAGTTAATCTCCATCAAATTACACGAGTTTTCTCATGTCCCACACGAACTCTTGGATCACACCAAATTTCATATCCCTTTTCAATAGCATCCAAGCAGAAAGAAACGTCTTCTCCACACATATCCTGAACTGCACCAGATTCAAAGACTTGCATCTTAGGAGCAAACCAAGGATATTCAAGATTTTCAAAAACTCCTTTTTTAATCAGAACCCAACCAAAACCAGTGTAATCAACTGTGAAAGGTTTACGACGTTTTGAGATGCTCTCCACAGTCTCGTGATTCATTACACCACCATTCTTACGGAAATCATCTTCTTCTAACCAGTGAGCAACTGAAGTCGTGTGCCCATCTTCTGTGGCATACCATCCAGCAACAATCTCCTTTCCTTCCTCATCTTCCGACAGAGCAAGATCACAGAGTTGCCAGAACTTTTCTGAGTTGAATACGATGTCACTATCAATCCATAATTGATAGTCATAATTTAGTTTTCCGTCCCAAGGAACCTGCTTTGGTCCACGAAGAACATTTGCTCCAAGAACCTTACAACGTGCAAAGTTCACCATTGATGAGTAATCTTGAGAAATCTGAATACTCATTCCATTTTGCACAAGATCAAAACAAAGTTGTACAAATGCTTTCAGAAAAGTAAAAGAGCATCCTCTGCCTGGAAGACAGAAGACAATACTTTTTCCTTTCATTCTTTCCTTAATTGAATCATAATTCCATTCAGATGCTGATGTTTTTGGAGCAGCAGCTTTTACAGTAAATCCTTTTGCCATAAGTGAATTAAAGTTTCAAACTCATTTTATCAGTTTATTTAGAGTATGTCAATGAGAAGAACTTAAAGTAATATCCTTATTAATATAAAGTTCTTCAAAGGAAAGATCTTCAATATGATACTCTGTCTTCACAATATCAATCATCTTCTTCAAAGTATTCCAAGCAACTTCAAAGTCTTCTTCTTTAATTGAATGTAAGATACACTTGTTCTTTGCATAGATGTGATATACCTTTTCCATACTCAAAATATTTCCGGATTTTTTTTTGTAATTCTTAACGAGTTACTGAATTATATATGAGTACAAAAAAAATCCACCTTTATGAATTCATTTACGCCCATTTTATTTCTCCGGAAATTTTTTATTTGAATGATATTTAGAGGTCGATTTGTCACCTCTGTAGGTTAGGAAGGACCCAAAAATTATATAACCCCCCCCTTATGGACGGGGCAACGCGGGCACAACCGCATCACAAACCTCGACATATAACTGCCGAATACGCATATGAATATCTTAGCAGATAAGGGTGCCAAGTGTCAACTCAGCACCCATAAGATTGTCAGAATTCGATTACATCAAGAGTCGGAACATTATCACTCTGACTGTCGTCAATGATAGCATCAAGAATCGAAAGAATCTCGGCGCCAGTGTTACCTTGATCGAGCATCGAAAGAAGAACGGACTTGGACATAATGAAAAGAAAAGTGTAATGAACTGTGTGTGTGAGTGTCTTTGTAGGGGGCGCATCTCATTCCCCTTTGATGATCATACTATAGGGACACTTTACTCGCCCCCAGTGTCATTAACTCACCTTTTCTTGAATGTCACTTAAGACCTGCAGAATCACCTCACAACTATCCTCACCGTTCTCCTCTAACTGTTGCATTACGTCTTGCAGTTGTGGTAGAATAGTGGTGACTTTGTTTGCAACTCTGAGAATTCTCATCTCTCCCAGATGACTATATTTTAGTGTTCTCATTTTGTTAACATAAAGACCCAAATATATATGCTTTATGTTAACAAAATAAAAACCCCTGATTTGGTATAATTAAATACCAAAACTACCACCTCGAAGGACAATCCAGGTCCTCCACGTATGCTGACACTTTCTCAGCAGGTTCCAGGTTGAATGTCTTTTCCCAGTCCAATTGATGAGGATCGAAGTCATCAAATACCTCAAAATCCAGAGTAACCCTATAATGTGTCTTGTGCCCTTGTGAATACGCAACCGACATAAGTGATCTCCGTTGATGTATAATCATACTATAAGACTCTCTGAGGTGTTTGTCAATGGGTTTCAGAGTATTTATTCGATGTCCTTATAATTCTGGGAGTTGTGTGGGGGTTTTATGATACTCGGGGGTCTTGACATTTCTCTGCGGTTGTGATAGAGTGCAGGCTTAGATCACCATAAGATCTGACATTCATAAGAGTCTAATCACAAGGTCTCAGAGACATTAAACATAAGTTTTCCACAGTTTCAACATACTTTTCCACAAGCATGTTGAAAACGAATATACATTAAAAAACACATTTATAATTGATTTTAATACATTTTTAACCTTATTTTGAATAAAAAGCATAAAAAAGACCCCAAAGATGAGGACTCTACATTATACTCAATCAATCGATAATCGGTACTTTGCATACTCTCTTGCATCCTTAATGAAGAAAGACATTAGAATCAAGAATCAGTTGAGACGCATACCATCAAAGAAAGGAATTGCACCACCTTCTTGTTGCACAAACCACTGAAAGTTCTTCTGGAAGACTTTCTCACCAGGCAAACCATGCTCGGAGAGAATAGCATTGAGACGGGACTTTGTGGTTGCTGATTGATACCCACCATCAAACAATTCAATCGAGAAAGAATGAATACGAGCAATCAGATTGCCATAGAGAAACACATCAGAGGAATCATTTCCACTATAATAAACAACCTCAGTATTGTCTTTTTTCCAATCCTTTTGATTCAGGATTGCATCATTCATTTGCTTTTCGATGACTCGCATAGTAGAAGGGTTGTGGTTACACTATAGGGACACTTTGCTCGCCCCCAGTAGATTGATTGAAGTAAGAGTAATCATTGATTTTAAGCAATGAACCACAAGAGAGATAAAACTTTACCATTTAAAAACCATTCAGAAAGTCAGCAATAGCATCATCATACTCTTGTTGAGTGCTATAAACTCGACCATGAATGTTAAGAGGAAAAGTCTTTTTAAGTCCAGCAGATGCTATCATTCGGCAATCTGCTTCATCATAACCCATTTCAACAAGATTTTGGACGTAAGGATTGGGATTTGTCATTGTAGTTTCAGTACTGAGTTTCAATCATTGTGCTGCACTTTCCAGAAGATCATTTGCAACTTCCTCTCCATAAAGTTCTTCAATCTCATTCAGAATGTCTTCTTCAGATATATCTTCATACTCACGAGTGAGTAGATCAAAGATCATAGTTTCCATAGTTTCTGAATCCAACCCATCGATAATGTGACAAACATAGTTTTCAACGAGTTGGTCGAATTGTGCTTTGTTCAGAGTCATTTTGTTTATTCAGTGAGTGTTAGAAACGTGACGATAATTCAGAGAGAAGACACACCAACCAGTGAAATCTGTGACGTGTTCGACTAGAGCATTTGCAACATCTTCCTCGGTGTCGTTATCATCAACCTCCACCTCAAAGGTGTTACCAAGAACAGAATCTACGACAGATTGTTGTTCTTCAAGAGTGAAGTCTTCGTCATCAAAGTCAAACGAAACTTCTGTAACTTGGAATTGCATAATCAGTCAACGATAGAGTAACAAGCAACCCAGGAAGGAATCCCAGAGAGTGATAAAGAATCATTGCGGGCATCGCAATAATCTTGTGCAGATTCTTCAGAATAGAAAGGTCCAATATACTCGGGAGAATCCAGAGCATTGGAATCGAATCGGACGGTGAAGGTGGTGCTCATACTATAGGGACACTTTGCTCGCCCCCAGTTTGTGTTATCGAATCATTTTTGAATCTTAAAGTACAATGCAAGTGCAAGATCAATGATACAATAACCAAAGGCAAATCCTGCCATAAGTGAAGTAATCACCATAAATCTTCAGAATTAAACAGTAACAGCAGAGGGGATTTCGACACCTTCCATATAGGAATCGTGCCATTGACATGTATCATAACATACCCATTCTTCAGATTGAGTATAGAGGTATGCAAACTCTTCACCATTCAGAAGATACTCTGCCAGATCTTTATCATGCCGAGGCGGGCAATTCTCACCACGGGAGGAATAATAAAGAGGACCAACTTCTGATAGAGTTTCATTATCCCAACCTACATTTGTCCACAGAGCACTAATATCACCACCGTCAATCAGTGCAGCAGCAGATTCATAAGAATCGAAATGTTCTTGAAGTTTCTTACCATTAAACTCGGGATATCCGTCCCAGTGACAATACACAGAAAGAATGGAATTGTCGGAGAGTTCAATACCAATACGAGAACGAGTTGCCATAATCAGTTAGAAAGTTGATTGAGAATGTTGTAAAGCATAATCAGGCAGAAAGAATACAGAAGGTGCCGCAGAATCCACGAACCCAGTTGAGAGTTTCGGAGTAAGATGTGCGGGGATTGCTCATCTTCATCGTAGAACCATTGCTGGGATTGTGTGCAACAGCAACATAAAGATTGTCACACTCTTTATCAGTGATTTGCTCAATCCACATTTGATTGACTTTACCCTCCTTCCAATTTGTGTGGTAGGAGTAGACTTCAGAAACAATCATCGGTTGGGTGGTGCTCATACTATAGGGACACTTTGCTCGCCCCCAGTTTCAGTTAGAAATCAAGGTAATTGTCTACTGCTGTCTGAAACTCCTCAGAAAGTGAAGTCGGAGGAAGAATGGGAGTAACTTCACCAATATCGCACTTATAGTAGTCTCCCAGACCAAACTTTGCAAAGACACCATCACCATCTGCAAAATAACGACTCCGTGCTACTTCATCCTCCACAACTATTGCTTGAAAAGTAGTCAGACACAGAATGATTGCAACATCGAAAGTTTGATCGTTCTTGAAATCTTCCAGAGTCTTTTTGTTACCTTGAAAGTTCTTCATCTTAATCACTTGCGTCTGATTTGGTGTTCTCTTGTAGAACAGATTTTGACGCATCTTCAGTTCTACTTTAAGACCATCATACATGAAATCGTAACCAATCTGATCCACGCGGTTAAGATCAGAAAACTTAGCAAGTGCTTTTTCGATTGTAGTTGATTTTGTAAAGTTGTCTGCCCTAGAGGTGAATCCAGAATCACCATAGGTAGAACGAACAACTCCAAAAACTTTATTCCAGTTGACACCCGTTTCCAAGTGATCGATGAGATTTGCAATTGTCATAATTGAACTAACTCCGTTAGTATCGAGTGTGAATAGTGAGTAACTTTATAGGGCAAACTCATTCCCATAGTCTTATTCTATCAGTGTTGCCAGTGGTTGTCAACGAGCATACAAATATCCACCAGACCAATCTGCATTTGCCAACAAATACTCACGATCTTTAATCAATCGCAGATCGTAACGTACACCCTTTGCAGGTTGCTTCCATGATGCGGACATGTACACTTCACCAGTCTTTTTATCAACAAATGCAT
>Ga0194113_10000864_pt1 | contig 41051 bp, 29 predicted proteins | sample TA2MahC200mmetaG_FD_146193 | JGI IMG/M metagenome (GOLD analysis project Ga0194113, IMG submission 146193) | Freshwater microbial communities from Lake Tanganyika, Tanzania - TA2015017 Mahale Deep Cast 200m | ecosystem: Environmental > Aquatic > Freshwater > Lake | place: Tanzania: Lake... | reverse complement strand
TCCATCCTCATCACTTACAAGGACTTTTCCTTCACCGGGACTGTCAGTCATAATGAACTCACGTGTCATTAGAATGCCTGACACTACTGCACCGATAGGAGAAAGAGTAAGGGGTGTAGTTGTTGAATGATCAGAAGTTAGTTTAAAGGAGAGTTTTCCCTGTGTGTTCTTCATCATTCCGATGATTTGCTCCATTGGAGATATTGGAAGTTGATGCGTCTAAAGGTTAACGAAAAAATTAGGTAACCTTTTCATAGAAAGGAGGTTTTAGGTTAATAAAAAGAGGCGCTGCAAATATACAACATCAAAAGCCTGTTGTCAAGTTTTTTTATTTTCTACTTTTGACATTACAAAAAGATGAAAACTGCAAGCCGATATGATGTTGTCATTGCCGGTGCAGGGCCAGCAGGATTAGTCTCTGCGCTGAACCTCACAGGGCATGGATACCGAATTGCCTTGATCGATAAATCGGCCTATCCACGGGAAAAAACCTGCGGAGATGCCTTAAGCGGGAAAGCGTTGGCTGTATTGAAAAGATTACCCGGAGGGATTTATCATGATTTCCTTAACATCCCCCGGAAGACGCCTTCCACAGGGATCCGTTTTGTTTCGCCTGCCGGAACAGTATTGGACCTCCCTTTTCCTGAGATTGGCAGCCAGGATCCGCCCGGTTATCTGATCAAAAGGTCCATCTTCGACCATTTTCTCCTGGAAAAAGTCAAACACTGCCGGGACATTGATGTTTTCGAAAGTCGCAGGATAGATGATGTAATCCTTGACAGCGAAGGGGTGGTTATTCATTGTGAGGGATCCGTTGTTCGTTGTTCGGTTGTGGTGGGGGCAGATGGCGCCCATTCCATGATTGCCAGAAAGCTCACCACGATCAGAAATACTCATCGCCAACACAGCACCGGTATTCGGGCCTATTATCAGGATGTGGCACCGGGAGCGCCCACAGGTTTCATTGAGCTTCACTTCCTGAAGGAGATACTCCCTGGTTATTTGTGGATTTTCCCAATGGCTGAAGGTCAATTTAATGTTGGTCTCGGTGTTCAATCATCCTGGCTAAAAAAATCAGGGGTTAATCTACCCCGCTGGACTGATCAACTCATCTCAGATAACAGTTGGCTCTCAGACCGTTTTGCACAGTCAAAAAGAGTCACCGGCTGGGAAGGCTGGGGGTTGCCCATGGATTATCCGAAGCGAAAGGTAGCCGGAGAGCGGTTCCTGCTTTGCGGAGATGCCGCCGGTCTGGTTGATCCTTTTTCGGGTGAAGGGATTGGAAACGCCATGTTCAGCGGTGAAATGGCTGCGCGCCACATCCTGAGGTGCCTGCAGATCAATGATTTTTCAGTTCCGTCCATGAACCCCTATGTGCAAGAGCTACATAAGTCTCTGGATCGGGAACTTCGAACAAGCAGGATCATGCAGAAACTGGCATATTCGGCATCTTTGTTCAACTTCGTCACTTCCAGGGCTACCAGAAACGAAAAAATCAGAAAGATGATGATGGCTATGTACACGGATATGGACGTAAAGTCAGAGCTGACGAGGCCTGGATTCTATTTCAGACTGCTGTTCGGGTGATCATTTCGAACCGATCACGGTGATCACCCCTTTAAAAACATCTGTTTTAAACTCTCCGTTGCACCTGAGGATATAGTAATAGGTACCGTTGGCAATGTTTTTCGGCGTCCACTCCTCGCTTTTGTAATTGGTTTTGGCATAAATTTTCTTGCCATTCCGGTCGAAAACAACCAGTTCGTTGCTCAGGTAGGCTTCATTGAAATCGCGTTCCGGATCATCATCTTCCAGTTCGATCGCAAAGCCGGCATTCCATTCATCACCATTGGGGGTAATCACATTGTACACCTTTAATTTTGCTTCTTTGACATTCACCAGGTGGGTAACCGAGTCAGAACATCCATTCAAGTCGGTGAAATAAAGTGTTATCATTTTCTCGCCAGAACTCGAATAACTGTGTGAAGCAGGGTTTAAATTATCGACCTCCGGTGAATTATCGCCAAAGTTCCAACTCCAGTTGGTTAATCTGGCCTGGGATGTATCCGGAAACTGGATAAAGATAGTTGGTTTTTGCAGGTAAATAACAGTATCCGGCAAGACTTCTGTAATGATATCAGGAGTTTTCAGAACCTCAATCTCATAAGCTGAGTCGATGTGGCAGTAGTTGGCATCATATACCTTCAGGGTATATTCGCCTTCGCAAAGCCCGAAAACGATTGTATCTTGTGAATATCCTCCCCCCCATTGATAATCATAAGGTGGAACGCCACCGGAAACCAGCGCTTTCATTTGTCCCTTACAGGTTCCGGGGCAGCCAAGCTCGTTGTAGCGATAAAGTGTGTCATAGTGCATGCCGGGGTTAATTCCAAGTCGTGATTGTTCGGTGAAACAGGTGTCTGTGGCATTGGTCACACGGCAACGGTACTGACCGGTATCGGCAGGAGAGATATCTTTCACCAGGTAGGTTGAATCATTGGCTCCGGCTATATCAATGCTGTTTTTTTGCCACTGGTAAAAGAATGGTGCTGTCCCGGAGCGGAAGACAAGATACCGGAGACTATCGCCAGGGCACTTGTTGATATCTCCGGGTGTCACGGAACAATTGATCTGACCTGCAACGAGATAACTTATCAGAACAAACAAGACAGTAAGTAGATTTTTCATCTGTTCCGTTTCATTTTGGGGGCAAAAATAGGGAAATTATCTCTATTGACCTTTCTTGATAAACGATCATTCGATATATCCCAATTCATATAACTTTGTAGCTGTAGAATTTATTATATGCCGGTATCTGGTTCAAAGTTTTTCTATCAGTGTTCCACTTGCGGAAAGACCTATCCATCTGATAAGATCATCTATCTATGTCCGGTCTGTAGCAAAGGAAATACAAAGACACTTCCGCCTAAAGGAGTTCTAAGTACAATCTACCGCTATGGTGAGATAAAAAAGCGTTACCAGGGTCAACCGCTATTCAAGGCGCTTCAGGCAAAGACCTTCATCGACCTCCTTCCGATTGAAGCGAGGGAAAGCCTGGGTTATCTAAGAGTCGGCAATACGCCTTTATACAAGATCAACAACCTGGAAGGGAAAGACCTCATGGGTGAACTGTATCTGAAGGATGACTCCCAGAATCCCACCTTTTCTTTCAAGGACCGCGCATCTGTTTTGGTGTCTGCATTTGCCAAAGAACGGGGTATTGATACGATCATCACCGCTTCGACAGGCAATGCGGGTTGTTCCCTGGCGGGGATATGTGCTTCCCAGCAACAGAAAGCCATTGTCCTTGTGCCGGAAAGCGCGCCACCTGCCAAACTGATCCAGGTGAAGATGTATGGGGCTCAGCTTATCCCTGTGAAAGGCAACTATGGCAAGGCCTTTGATCAGAGCATTGAAATGACGGAGAAGGATGGATATTATAACCGCAACACAGCGTATAACCCACTCACCATCGAAGGAAAAAAGACGGTGAGCTTTGAACTTTTCGACCAGCTGGGTCAGTGCATCCCTGACCGGATCTTTGTCCCGACCGGCGATGGGGTGATCCTTTCGGGCGTATATAAAGGATTTGAAGATTTGTGGATGCTCGGGATCATTGAAAAGATGCCGGTGGTCGTTGCCGTTCAGCCTCAAAAAAGTGATAACCTGATCCGAAATCTTCATGCAGAAACGTTTCAATCGATCCCTTCTTCCACTGTTGCAGACAGTATCTCGGTGGATGTTCCGCGGAATTTTTTCCAGTCAAAGCATTATCTCCAAAAATACGATGGGGAATGGATAGCGGTATCGGATGAAGAAATTCTCCTCGCATCCCGAACATTGTCAAGAAATACTGGCCTTTTCACCGAACCGGCATCCGCCGCCGCCTTTGCGGCATTTCTGAAATATCAGCAAGAGCATTTGATGCCTCCCGGATCGAAAAATGTCGTACTCCTGACTGGATGCGGCCTGAAAGACCTGAAGGCAGTGAATTCCATTACAATCTGAAGAAAAGCCATGAGTATGTTAAAAAAGTATATTTTTGTCATAACCAAATTAATAACCCAATGAGACACATTTTTAGCCTCATTTTAACCTGTTTATTCATCTTAACCGCTTTCACTATCCTCCACGCCCAGGTAGTGATCAATGAGTATTCGGTATCCAATCTCAATACCATTCCGGACAATTACAATGAATATCCCGATTGGCTTGAGTTGTACAATACCAGCAGCAGCATGGTAAGCCTGGAAGGATATTACCTGAGCGATGACCCGGGAGATCCAACAAAGTGGCAATTCCCTGCAGGGGTTACTATCTCTGCCAATGGATTTAAAAAAATATGGTTATCCGGGCGGAATGAGGTCGTAGGAAATAACATCCATACCAATTTCAAACTGACTCAAACGAAAGCTCCCCTGGAATCAATTCTATTGGCTGATCCTTCGGGAGCTATCCTGGAGCAACATCTTCTAACCATTACCCAATTGAGTCATTCGAATGGGAGAACCACTAATGGCGCAGCAACCTGGAGTGTTTTCACCAATCCAACATTCGGAACATCCAACAACACGGCAACGCCATACCAGCGATATACTGCGAAGCCATCCATGAATAAGACAGCAGGATTCTATCCGAGCTCGATTGTCGTCACAATCACCAACAATGAACCAAACTCCACGCTCCGTTATACAATTGATGGGACAGAGGTTAAAAACTCATCCACTGCAGTGACCGGTCCCATTACAATCTCTTCTACCACCCTTCTGAAAGCACGTGCATTCAGCAGTTCTCCCAACATTTTGCCGGGCCTGATTGAGTTTAACACCTATCTCATTAACGAAAACACGACCTTGCCGGTGATGAGCTTTGGAGCCGATCAGCTTACAACACTTCTCAATGGAAATGGCTGGATAAATCCAGAAGGATCAATGGAATACTTCAATAAAAACAAGGTTCGTACTACCATTGGCTATGGAGAATTCGACAAACATGGACAGGATTCGTGGGCACATGACCAGCGAAGCCTGGATGTGAGGCAACGGGATGAATTCGGCTACAACTATTCCTTCCAGGAAAAATTCTTCAAAACAAGTGAGCGGGATGAATTCCAGCGGCTGATCATCCGGGCATGCGGCGATGACAATTACCCCGGTATTGATACCAGCGCCCACACTCGGGATGACTTTGTCGAATCATTATCAGAATACAGTGGCCAGCATCTTGACTGGCGTAAGTCGGAGCGCTGTCTTGTTTTTGCCAATGGCCAGTATTGGGGTGTCTACTCCATCCGTGAGAAGGTAGATGATGCCGATTATTGTGAGTTTTACTATGGTCAGGACAGGTACAACCTGCAATTCATCATGCTCTGGGGAAGCATCTGGGCGGAGTATGGCGGACAACAGGCGCTGGATGACTATGATGCGCTTTATGACTACATCATGTCTCACGATATGAGTGATCCCGGAAACTATGCTTTTGTGTCCCAGCAGTATGACATCACCAGCCTGTCAGATTATATGATCATCAACTCTTATGTGGTTTGTTCCGATTGGCTCAACTGGAATGTCGGTTGGTGGCGTGGTATGGACTCCAGTGGTACGCATAAAAAGTGGGGATATATCTTGTGGGATGAAGATGCCACCTTTGGACACTATATCAACTACACGGGTATTCCTGCACAAAGTCCGTATGTCTCTCCCTGCTTCCACGAAAACCTCCCCCCAAGTTCCGATCCTGGCGGACACGTTGCTGTGCTTAACAAGCTCAGAGAAAATGAAACCTTTAACCAATATTATATCAACCGGTATGTTGACTTGCTGAATACGACTTTCAAACCATCGTATGCCATTCCGTTCCTTGATAGCATGGCCACCATCATTGCCCCTGAGATGCCCCGCCATTTCACACGTTGGGGAGGAAACCTGAACCAGTGGGAAAACAATGTTGAAAAAATCAAAAATTTTATCGATACAAGATATTCCATCATTAACAGTGGTTTAATGAGTTGCTACAGCCTCACCGGTCCTTACAACCTGAATGTAACAGTAGATCCGCCCGGGGCAGGACAGGTAAAAGTCAATTCGCTGGTATTGGATGATTACCCCTGGACAGGGCAGTATTTTGGAGGGATTGATCTTCGTTTCCAGGCTATCGAGTCGAATGAGGAATACATCTTTGATCATTGGGCCATGTACAACCATACCCTTCAGCCTTCCGCAACTTCACCTGTAGCGTATACCGAGCTGACAACTGCAGACCAGTTGATTGCCATCTTTGTTCCAAAAACCATGGACGACAGCCTGGTGATCAACGAGATTAACTACCACTCTGCCAGCACCTTCGACCCTGGCGACTGGGTGGAACTGTACAACCCTCAGCCCTACACGGTAGATGTTGCCGACTGGTACTTTAAAGATGAAAATGACCTTCATTCTTTTGTTTTCCCGCAAGGTACCTCCATGCCGGCCCATGGATACCTTGTACTTGTTGAAGACGTCACAAAATTCACTACCTTGTTCCCAACTGTATCAAATTTTATTGGCCCATTGGGTTTCGGGCTAAGCGGAAATGGTGAACTGATCCGTCTTTACAACGAACAGGGATTCCTGGTAGATACAGTGCATTATGATGATGTACCCCCATGGCCCATCGAACCCGATGGTCAAGGACCCACGCTTGAACTGATTAATCCCGCCTACGACAACGCCCTGGCGGAAAGTTGGCATGCCTCCTATACCGCGCATGGCACACCGGGTGAGCAAAATAGTGTGTATGTATCCATCCCTGAGCCCATCAAGCCGTTTGGAAACGTCTACATTGTGGCCTATCCAAATCCCGTTCGTCAAGCCTGTACCATCAATATCATCGGTGAGAAAAAGGTTACTGATGGCGAAATCATCCTCTATAACCAGTTGGGAACAGAAGTCCGGAGATTATCTCATATTTCTTCGGAAACGGTTCATCTTACGCGGGAAGGATTACCTTCCGGGATTTACATGATCCGCTATACCGATCAGCAGAGAAATGTTTACGGAACTGCCAGGGTGGTTCTGGAGTAGTGATCAGCGGTAATATAATCATTCCGTTCGCACGTTTAGGGGAAGAACAACATCAGCGAAAATCTGGTCGTTAGTTCGATCCGATATTTCCGTGACAGATGACGTTTTCGAGAGCGACCTGGTTCTGGTAAACATTGATATACCCGTCATAAACCAGCCAGTTATCATAGGTGATGATGATGCCACTGTCGAGTTTACGGATATTGGTAAAACTTTTGCCGGTTGCGCCATCCACATTATTCAGCGCTCTTACAACGGGTCCGCCACCGACTGTTTCGATGGATCCCAGGTTGATCGAAGCAGGATAGACCTGCCCGGTGATCGTACCGGATAGTGTAATGGTCAACAGCGTGCTTCCATTGATTCTTTTTTCAAATAGCGCAGCGCCCGATACACCAAAAGGTTCAATGACAACCATCGGGTACGATGTTTTGGTCGATGTGATCACGTTTCCGCCAATGTCTCCCTGCGCAAGGATCACGTTCGGTTCAGTTTCGCTTTTAAGTACCCTGATATATCCGTCGTACGCGATGAGATCGGCGTAAGTCATAGAATTGACAACGGTAGAGCTCTTCCCGGTGGCATCCACAGCATTCAGCTCCAGCACCACGGCTCCCCCTTCGATGGCTGTGTTCATGCATAGTTGTGCAGGATGCGTTCCTGCCAGTGCACCGGTTAGGGTAATGGCAATCGTTGCAGTTGATGCGGTTGTTTCGGTAATTGTTGCTGTGCCGGATACGCCCAGGACATCTTTAACCATCAGGTTATACGTTGTTTTTCGTTGTGGCGCAGGCTCTGAGTCATCATCATTACAGGCAACCATGGTAACCATTAACAAGAGCATTGCGCTCAGGGAAGCAAACATACTGAACAAATGAATCTTTCTCATCAGCTATTAAAATTATGAACACCGCTTCTGGCCGTGACAGGTGTGAATTCGCTTTCACATTACAAAAATGCGTTTTTATTTGCAATATTGTATTCCGGATTAATGAAATTCTTTTCATGTGATTGTGCCTGTGGTTATCCAGGAGATTCTTCGCTTAGATTCGTTATGCTCAGAATCTCATAATTTTTCTCGACAGGAGTGATAAAATGTTGTAGGTTTGCATTAAATCGCTGTTAGTAAAACATATAAACATAAAACCGACTTAATTGATTACCTTTCAATTAAATGGAAAAGAAATTCGGCACGAAGGTGATCCGGAAATTTCTTTGCTTCATTTTCTTAGGATAATTCAAAGGATCACCTCGGTAAAAGACGGCTGTTCCGGGCAGGGCGCATGCGGGGCGTGTCTGGTTGAGATTAATGGCAAGCCTAAGCTATCCTGTACAACAAAGATGCAGTCCTTGGATGGTGCAGAGGTCTTTACCTTGGAAGGGGTTCCCTCCCACATCCGGGAAAACCTCGGAAAAGCTTTCGTAGAAAAGGGGGCGGTTCAGTGTGGTTTTTGCACACCCGGGTTCATCATGCGGACACGGATATTGCTGGAAACCAATCCCAATCCCACGATTGAAGAGATCCGACAAGCGCTGAAACTGAACCTGTGCAGGTGTACCGGATATAAAAAGATTGAAGAAGCGATTCAGCATGGAGCGAAAGCCATCAGAGAAAACAGGTCCCTTTCCGAAGCAATGACCCCGACTGGGGCAGGACACAGGCAACCAAAGTATGAAGCCTTTGAAACGGCCATCGGTCAAAGGCCTTTCGTAAACGATCTCTGGTTTGAGGGAATGGAATTCGGAGCCTTGAAATTCAGTGATCATCCGCGTGCCAGGATACGGAAAATAGATGTTTCCGGGGCTCTTCAAGCGGAAGGAGTCAGCGGAATATTTACCGCCAATGATATTCCCGGCAACCGGATCACCGGATTGATCGTCGATGACTGGCCGCTGATGATCGGAGAAGGTGAAATCACCCATTACATTGGAGACGTGCTTGCGTTGGTGGTCGCAACATCAGAAGAACTGGCGAGAAAAGCAACAGCGATGATCCAGGTCGATTATGAAGTGCTCGATCCTGTGACAGATCCTTTTACCGCCCTGTTGCCGGAAGCACCGCAGGTTCATACCGACCGGAGTAATCTTCTCGAGAACTGCATCATCCGACGGGGAGATGCCCAACAGTCACTTGAAGGATCTACCTATATTTCCAAAGGTGTGTATCAAACCCAGCGGATTGAACACGGTTTCCTGGAGGTTGAATCTGCTGTTGCAAAGCCACTGGATTCAGGGATTGAGATTTACAGCCAGGGACAAGGTGTTTATGAAGACCGGCGACAGGTTGCCATGATCCTTGGATTGCCGGAGGATAAGATTGTGGTTCATCAGGTTGCCTGTGGAGGCGGCTTTGGTGGAAAGGAAGATATCACGGTGCAGGGACATGTTGCATTGGCAGCCTGGCTTTTAAAGAAGGCTGTGAAAGTGACACTCAGCAGAGACGAATCGATCCGGATGCACCCCAAACGCCATCCCGTTACCCTCGATATCCAGCTGGGATGTGACATTTCAGGCAAGTTGACGGCACTCTATCTGCGTGCTGTCGGTGACACGGGTGCCTATGCTTCTGTCGGAACCAAAGTCATGGAACGGGTAGCTGGTCATGGTACCGGAGGCTATTTCATTCCGGTTGTGGACATCGAATCCAAGACCGTTTACACCAACAATATCCCCTCGGGCGCCATGCGTGGCTTTGGCGTGAACCAGGCTGCCTTTGCCCTGGAAGGATGCATCGACGAGCTCTGCAAAATGGGCGGTTTCGACCGTTGGAAATTCCGGTATGACAATGCCCTCATTGACGGCCTTTCCACCGCTACCGGGCAGAAAGTCCGGGGATCAGGGATCCGGGCATGTTTAGAGGCGTTGAAAGAACCTTTCCATCAAGCTAAATATTCCGGTCTTGCCTGCGGGATCAAAAACAGCGGAATAGGCAACGGCATGATCGATTTTTCAGATGTCATCATCGAGATCCAGTCACCGGAACATGTCATTCTTCACCATGGCTGGACAGAGATGGGACAGGGCATTCATACCATCGCCATCCAGACCTTGTGCACGGAAACCGGAATCAACCCGGACATTGTTGAGGTTAGGGTTACAACCTCTTCGGGAATCAAGACAGGCATGACAACTTCCTCCAGGGCAACCGTGCTTTTGGGAAATGCCATCATGGATGCAGCCAGGGTATTACTAGAAGACCTGGAAGGAAAGACCCTTGCCGATCTTACAGGTAATAAGTACCATGGAAAGTTCATCTGTGATTGGACCACAAAGCCTGGGTCATCTGTTGAAGAGGTGGTCACCCACTATTCCTATGGGTATGCTGCTCAACTGGTCGTTCTGGATGAATCAGGTCAGGTTGAAACTGTATACGCTGCACACGATGCCGGAAAGATCATGAATCCAACCTTGTTTGAAGGGCAAATTGAAGGAGCGGTCCACATGGGATTAGGATACGCCCTGACGGAAGATTTGCCGATGAAAGACGGCCATCTGGTTAGCTCGAAGCTGCGTGACTGTGGCATTTTACGTGCCCATGAAACACCAGAGATTAAAGTCATTGGCGTTGAGGTGGAGGATCCCGTAGGTCCATACGGAGCCAAAGGCATCGGAGAGATCGGACTGGTACCGACGGCAGCCGCCATTGCCAATGCCCTGTGCCATTTCGATGGGAAACGAAGATATGCTTTACCAATGAACCGAAAGAAATGATTCTACTCAAGAACGGGACGTACATTGATTGGGAGACGCTGGAATTCTCTCAAGAGGATATGGTTATTGATCGGGGTGGTCAAGACCAAATTCTCGACTGTTCGGGAATGTTTATCACCAAATCCTTTGTCAATGCACACCATCATGTTTATTCAGCGCTGGCCAGGGGGATGCCACCGCCTGCTGTTCAGCCATCCAATTTCCATGAGAAGCTGAAGTTTGTCTGGTGGAAGCTCGATCAGGGGCTGACTTCCGAGATGATCTACTACAGTGCCCTTGTCACTGCCATTGCCTGTGCTAAAAGTGGATGTACGTATGTTATTGATCATCACTCATCTCCTTATGCTACGCATGGATCACTGGAACAGATCTCCAAAGCCTTTCATGAAGTGGGAATTTCACACCTGCTATGCTATGAGATCACTGATCGTAACGGTCCTCAAAAAGCACAAGAAGGGCTTGATGAAACAGCCGCATGGCTTTCAATAAACCCAGGTTTGGTTGGGCTCCACGCCGGTTTTACCGTGGGAGATAAAACCCTGGCTGAAGCTGTTGAACTGGCCCGGACATACAAATCAGGCATTCATATTCATGTGGCAGAGGATCCAATCGATGAAGATGTTTCCGTTAAACAATACGGAAAACGGGTGGTTCAGCGTTTCAAGGATGCAGGGGTTCTTGATCTTCCAAAATCGATCTTTGCCCATTGTCTTCACCTGGATGACCATGAAAGGGAGTTGTTGAATAAATCGGGGATCCACGTAGCAGTGAATACGGAGAGTAACCTGAATAACAAGGTGGGATACTTTTCTTCGCGGGGATTGGGAGATCAGATCATGCTAGGCACCGACGGAATGCACAGCGACATGCTTCAGAGCGCCAGGGCTGCCTGGTTTGTTCTGCACAACTCCAACGATATCTCGCTTTCTGATGTATACGGATGGTTCAGAAACAGCAACAGGTATTTGCATAAAACAGGGATTTCGGGAGATTTTTCAGATGATTTGATCATTCTTGATTACAACTCCCCAACCCCGATGAATGCTGAGAATTTTCTCTCACACCTGTTTTACGGATTTAATTCCAGCCAGATTCGCCATGTGATATCCGGGCGAAAGATCATCCTGAAAGACTTCCAGGTTATAACGGTCGATGAAAGCCTGGTAATGAAAGAATCGAGGAGACTGGCGGAGATATTATGGCGCAAAATCTAACCTCTTGCATGAAAAAATGGACATCCTCATCAAAAACGGAACGATCGTCAATGCCGGGATTGCTTTCCGAAGCAACATCTGGATATCCGACGGAATTATTCTTTCCGTTGAGTTGGAGAGAATCCATGATCCTTTCGGAACAAAGATCATTGATGCTTCAGGGAAACTAATCATGCCCGGGGGCATTGATCCCCATGTCCACCTGCACCTCCCGACAACAGCGGGTTACTCTTCTGACGACTTCTATTCAGGAAGCCGGGCGGCACTTGCGGGTGGTACTACAACGATCATCGATTTCGTAACGCCGGCCCGGGGAGAATCGCTTTTACAAGCCCTGGATGTCAGAAGAAAAGAAGCTGTCAACTGCATGGTGGATTATTCCTTTCACATGGGTATTACCTGGTGGGGAAAAAAAGTGAAAGAGGAGATCGGCATCTGCATGGAGAAAGAGCAGATATCATCATTCAAAGCCTATCTGGCTTACCGAAATACCATCGGCATCAGCTATGAAGAGCTGGAGGAAGCAATGGTTGAGATACAGGCACACGGCGGCTTGCTGCTGGTTCATTGTGAAGAAGGAGATGAGATCGAGACACTGCAGCGTCAGTTTCTAAATAACGGACATACTTCACCCCGGTACCATGCCCTTTCGCGTCCTCCGGAAGTAGAAACCAAATCGGTGAAGAAGGTTCTTGACCTGGTTGAGAAAACCGGTTGCCGCACCTACCTGGTTCATATTTCTGCTGCTTCCTCCATGGAAGCCATTGCCCAGGCCAAGACCAGAGGATTGCCGATATTTGCCGAAACCTGCATGCAGTACCTCCTCCTCAATGAAGAGAAATATCAGGGTTCATTCGTGGAAACGGCCCCCTATGTCATGAGCCCGCCATTGAGAAGTGAAGAGAACAGACTTGCCCTTTGGGAATGTGTGAAAAGCGGACTTATCGACGTAGTAGCAACCGATCATTGTCCCTTCAACCTGATTGGGGGAAAGGATCACGGCAGGGATGATTTCACAAAGATACCCAACGGAGCCGGAAGCATTGAATTCAGGCTCCCGTTGCTCTATCAGTTTGGAGTGAATGGCAGGCAGATCACAGAAAAGCAGTATGTCTCACTGGTCTCTGCAAATCCTGCAAGGATATTTGGTTTCTCAAGACATAAGGGCGACATCTCCCAGGGGAAAGCCGCTGACCTGGTCATCTGGGATCCGCTGAAAAAGCAGACCATATCCGGGAAATCACAGTACCAGCATTGCGATCACAACATTTTTGAAGGGTTCCAGGTTCGGGGGTGGCCCGAAACAGTGATTCACAAGGGTAAAATCTATCCTTACTGATCAGATATAATTATCAGCCATCCTTTTCATCCGCTGATTTCGCCTGTATTGCCAGCGGAAATAACCGAAGAGGATGGTGAGAAGGATCGGTCCCAGAAAGTTGATGTATTTCAGCCACGCCCTTGTACCGTCTTTGAGCTGATCGAGCGGTCTGGAAACAACCTCTTTGCTTCGCAGATCGATCAAGCCGGTGTCATCCGACAGCCACTCAATGCCATTCACCAGCAGGTTAATGTTATCGGGTGGCATTTCTCGGGCTTGCTGGCCTTCCCCATTTACAGCAAAATCGCCATCGCTGATCACAAAAAGCCTTGCACCTTTCAGGTTCAGAACACCAGCCAGTGTTTTCCGCGGAGACTGGAAGTCAGTTTCCTGCCAGGGATTATTGATATTAAAATAGATAGGTGGAGTGAGTATGCCAGCCATATCCGACGAAGTGGCCAATGTTGTGAAAGTTGTTCCCGGATCTGTCCCGGTATAATCCATGCTGCTGGCAAACTGGAGGACGACAGAAGATAAGCCTTTGGTTGCCGGATTATCAGCAAACTCCGTGATCATCGGGAAATACGGAAAAGCAACCTGACTCTGGAAAGTCATTACCCCCTGTTGCTGGCTGACCATGACCTGACCACACCGTTGGTCGATGATAAAATCAGGGTTGACACGCAATCCTTTGCTTTCAAGCCATTTCTCAAGTCCCGTTGAGAGTTCACTTCCCAGCGTTGTTTGGAAATTGCCGGATACACGATTGATCCCAACAAAAAGATCTCTGCCTGAAGCTAAAAATGCATCCAGTTTTTGAAGCGATGAAGGGGGTATCGAATCCTGAGGGCCAAGGATGACGAGGGTTTTATAATCTTCGAGGTTCTCAAAATCAGCTTCCAGTTTAACCGGTTTCACATCATATAACACAGATAAAGCTTGCATCGCCTGGATCATCGAGTTCAACGATGGTTCTCCATGCCCTTCCACGAAGCCAATGACGGGCTTATGGGTCACCGTGAGCTTCTTGATGCTTGTTGATAAGCTGTATTCCATGGCGGCTCCGGGACGGATAAGAGGGATGACATCTTTTTTATCACCACACTGCAACACAGCGCCCAGGTAAGCTTTCTGTTGTTTCAACTGGTCTTTTTCCCTGACATTGATCAATACCGGGTTGATCCCATTCTCTATCGCCTGTTTTTCGAGCGATTCCTCTTTATTGGGGTTGATGAATTCGAAAACGACCTTATCACCTGATCTGTTCTGATATTCAATAAGCATCTCCTGGAAGTCACGCCGAAGTTGGGTTAAATCGGGTGGCAGCGACTCACTGAAGAATACCTTTATCGTCACATTCTGCTCCAGTGAATCGAGGATGTTGCGGGTAGCCCGGCTAAGGGTGAATCGCTTATCGGCTGTAAAATCAAGCCGGAAAAAAAAGCGGTCAGCAAAGATGTTCAGCAATACAGCGACTCCCAGAATCACCAGAATATACTTGATATTTAATTTTCTATTTTTCATGATTCCAATTATTTCATTACAAACAATCAGTATGATGAAGTACGTTTGTGAAGCACCAGTTCCGTACCCAACAATCCTGATAGAATGACAGAAAGGAAGAAGATCACATCCTTTGAATCAACCACCCCCCTTGACATTGACTCATAGTGGTTGGAAAGACTGAGGTAATTGAAAAAGCCACCGAACCATCCACCGGTTGCACTGCCAATGAGTTCGAAGATCAGGTGAAAGAAAATCCCGATGAGCAGGGCAAGCAGGAAGGCAACAATCTGGTTGTTGGTGAGGCTGCCGGCGAACAGACCAATACTGATGTAGGAAGCGCTCAGGAAGAGCAGTCCCAGGTAGCCCATCCAGACAGCGCCATGGTCTACCTTTCCGATCGATGCGACCGTGAAGTAATATGGCAGGGTTAAAGCCAGCGTAATACAAATCAGCAGCAGCGCCGAAAAGAACTTACCCAGGATGATCTGCCAGTTGCTGACCGGCTTGGTCACTAACAGTTCAAGGGTTCCCGTCTTTCTCTCATCAGTCAGCAATCCCATGGTTACCGCCGGAATGAAGAAAAACAAAGTCCAGAAAGCAATACTGAAAAAAGAACGGAGGCTTGCCTGCCCCGACATGAAGATATCACTTCCAAACAGCCAGGTAAAAAAACCGCTGAAACCCAGGAAGAGGACGATCATCACATAGGCCATCAGCGAGTCGAAAAACGAGGTGAGTTCTTTTTTCGCAATGATCCAAATCTTGCTCATATGAAATGTGTATTATTTATTCAGAAACAATGCTTAATTGTTGACCGTCAGATCACGGAACACTTCTTCGAGTTTGCGTTCAACGAGTATCATCTCGGTGATAGTCCAACCTTTTGCAACACAAAGCCGGAAGACACCTTTTCGGGAGGAAACATTGGCCTTGCTAAGAATTTCAAAGGATTGAAGTTGTTTCGGAATGAAATCGACCGTTTCCACCGACTCAAGACCCTGGAGGGCGGCAAAAATGGCATTTCTGTCGCCATCTTCAATGGTTACCCGGAATATCTCCTTTTGCTGCGCTTGTTTTCGCAGGTTAGTGGCTGTTCCGTCAGCGACCAGTTGCCCTTTGTTGATGATCACGATCCGGTCACAAGTAGCCTCAACTTCCGCGAGAATATGGGAACACAGGATGACCGTCTTCTCTTTGCCGATTTTCCGAATCAACTCACGTATCTCCACGATCTGGTTAGGATCGAGGCCTGATGTCGGTTCATCCAGGATCAGCACCTCCGGATCATGGATCAGCGCCTGGGCCAATCCAACCCGCTGCTGATACCCTTTCGAAAGTTCATAGATCTTCTTGTACTTTTCCGCTTTCAGGCCACAAACCTGGATCATCTCCCCGATTCTATGTCTGATCAGTGATTTGGGGACTTGTTGAAGTTCCGCCACGTAGTGCAGGTAATCGATCACCGGCATGTCTTTATATAAGGGATTCGACTCCGGGAGATAACCGATGTGCTTTTTTATCTCTTCCGGTTTCTCATGGATCGAAAGGCCCCCGATCTTCACATCCCCTTCATCAGGAGCCATGAAGCAGGTGATGATGCGCATGGTCGTTGTCTTCCCGGCGCCATTCGGACCCAGAAATCCAAGGATCTCTCCCTTGCCGGCCTGGAAGGAAACCCGATCGACCGCCTTCTGTATCCCATAAGATTTGGTAATGTTATCAATGATCACTTCCATAGGTTGTGTGTTGATTTTTCCGGTGCAAAAATATTTGATTTTTTCTTTTGAAAAATGGTTTTAACAATGATGTGGGTTTTATCAGTTCCATGACATCCTCATCACCCGACCGGTCGCTTGACTTTGAGAATCTCGATTGCGTAAAAATCCCGGAATCGGTAGTAAGTGGTCTTGGCAGTGCGGTTACGATTGCATATTGGGTATATGGTGATCCCCTTTTACAACCCCAGAACGATATGATTTTTGAAAGCGCCAACGCGCAGGGTGAGCGGGTCATGGCCGTTCATCTGCCCTGGAGCGACAGTTATATCCATTGGCAGGAAGAGATTCATCCGGGTATGACCGGACTTATCAGCAATGCAATGAACCCAGCATGTGGCGTGGCAAGTGGAATCACCGGGCTTTCACTAAAGACCAGACAACGAAACGGATGAGAATCTCCTTCATCAGGATGCTGACAACTTCGGATTTTCCTGCATGGCAGAGCTTTAAAGGAACAGGAAGATTCAGAAATATGGTCACTTCTTCCCTGCGGCCGGCAGTGGTTTTTGAACAGGGTATGTATGATCCTGCCACGCTGGGCTCCATCATGAAAATAGATACCATTGCAAGGAACCCCATGATGATCGTCCTTTTTGAAGATACCCTGAAGCCCTATATACCGACTGACACCCTTGTATACTCATTCGGCACATAATCTTCCGCCAGTAACCTTGTTCCCGGGGGCTTCAGAATTGAATCTCAGGTTGAAGATACGGATCACCGGTCATGGCTTTGGGGGAAACCTGAATTGCTCCGAGTTCTGCCCCAGAACCAATAAATTGTTCATCAATGGTAATCAGGAATTCACCCATCGGGTTTGGCGGGACGACTGTGTCCTGAATCCGTTGTACCCGCAAGGTGGAACCTGGCTTTACAACCGTGCGGAGTGGTGCCCCGGCGCCGAGGTAAGAACCGCAGATTTCGAGCTTACTCCTTTCCATATTCCAAACGATTCCCTCACGATCGATTATGATCTTCAAGCTGGGTATACCTGGAATGGACAGGGAAGCTGGCCCTATTATGTTATTGAATCACAGCTGATCTCCTATGGGCAACCAAACTTTTCGCTGAATGCAGCCATTGAAGAGATCATCTCCCCAAGCAACCATGAACTCCAAAACCGGTTCAACCCCATGTGCGGGAAACCGGTGATCGCCATCAAAAACAATGGCGCTGAACCCCTCACCAGCGCAGAAATCATTTATGGCGCATCCGGTGGAGAAACGCAGTCCTTTGGGTGGACAGGCAACCTTGCATTTCAGGATACCGCGAGGATCAAACTGCCCCCCATCAATTGGTCAGGGTTCAACAGCACCGACCGGCAATTCTTTTTTACCCTGAACCTCCCCAACGGCGGACAAGATGAAGATCTGTCGGATAATTATATGGAGTCAACCTTTGAGGTACCACCGACCTACAACAATGTCCTTGTCTTTCATTTCAAGACCAACCACCTGGCTTATTCCCTAACCTGGACACTGGAAGATGAAGAAGGAGAGGTCCTTTATCAAAATGGAGACCTGGAAGAAAATACCTTATATATTGATACGTTCAATCTTGTGAAAGGATGTTGCCGGTTTAACATCTTGAATGCCGAAGGGGAAGGCTTGCAATATTGGGCAAACATGCCACCGTATGGCAACGGGACTGCCGGTTATGCTAAAATCCGGAACCTGGAAACACAACTGATTAAGACTTTTAAATCGGATTTTGGAAGCATAATAGGCCAGAGCTTTACGGTTGGGATGACCATTGAGGTTCCTGAACTTTATCCTGATGAATTGATAGAAGTATATCCAAACCCTACGAGCGGTTCAATTACCATCTGGTCTGCACCGGAACAGCCACAGGAATTCATCATTGAACTGATGGATGTATTTGGGAAAAAGGTCTATTCGGAAAATCCGGTATCCATTTCCATGGGCCACAAAACCATTGATATATCAGGATTGAACAACGGCATTTACCTGATGCGGATAATATCAGGAAATACTAGTGTTATCAAGAAGATCGTATTAAATCGCTGATCCGGATCATCAACGGCTTACAATTTGACTATTTTCCTGATTATTCCCTGTTTAGCAAATTTAACGATGTAAATGCCCGGATCAAGATTTCTCAGGGATACCACGATTCTTGCTCCAGTGACCGTATGTCGGGATATTTCATGTCCAAATAAATCATAGATCATGAGTTCCCCGGCTTGATGGCAGTTGGAAGTTTCGATTAAAAGCTGATCGATGACCGGATTTGGGTAAACCCTCACCGATGTTGCTTCTGAAATACCTTCCGCAGAGACAATTTCAGAAACAGGTCGCTTCCAAACCCCGTCACCATTGGTACCTGCATACAAATAATCGCCATCGACCAGCAAAGACCTGGCATGGAGATTTTCCAACCCTGAATTGGCTTCATTCCAGGAAGTTCCATGATCGCTGGAGTAATAAACCCCACCTGTGTCTGTTCCACAATACAGGATTCCCTGGTTTTCAACGAGTGTTCGGATATGTTCGTTTCCCAGTAATCCGGTATTGGCTTCTCCCCAGGAATCACCCATATCAGAAGAAACGAACAATCCGGCATCTCCTGTTCCAGCAAATAAAAGAGGGTACGTAAATGTTACGAATTCAATCCATTCTGTTGGCAGGCCATTGCTGACAGGAATCCAGGTGCCTCCATGATCGGAAGAACGGAAGATACCTTGTTCAATGGTTCCTGCAAACAGATAATTACCAGCCGAACACATCGAAACAACATTGCTACTCGTTAATCCGATATTTACCGGAATCCATGACGAACCGCTGTTGGCCGACCTGAAAATGCCCTTCTCTCCGGTTCCTGCAAACATATATTGATCCTGGAAGGCCAGAGATTGAACCCACAGGCTGGTGATTCCATTATTGATGGCAGTGTAGGAAGCGCCATTATTAGTTGAAACAAACAGCCCAAGGAGATCGGTTCCTACGTATATATTTCCTTCGTTCACACCAAGTGATCGAATCTCCACTGTTCCTATTCCCTGGCTTTGGATCCATGAGGTTCCTCCATTGATTGATGTATAAAGATTGCTGCCATGGGAAGCCGCAAAGATCTTGTTGTTATTAACAATGAGAGAGCCAATGAGCGTACTGATCGACAATCCGTTGTTTACCGGTGTCCAGCTGGCACCAAGATCAGAAGAGAAAAATATCTGCCCATCAGCAGTTCCTGCATATAGATCGTTACCGGCAGCTCCGAGTGACCAAAGATTGGTTTGAGTCAGTCCATTGTTAACAGCTACCCAGGTCATCCCCTGGTCTGCAGATTTATAAACTCCGGAGGAAGTGCCTGCAAATACCAGACTTCCAATCGGCACGAATTCCCTGACAATTGAAAGCGAGTTGTTGACCAATGTCCAGCTGTTTCCATTGTTGGTTGACTTATAAATTCCGTTATACAGAACACAAGCCAACACATAGTTATCAATAGCTTTCACTGTAAAGATAGTTGCAGAAGCAGGAAGCCCATTGTTGGCAGATGACCAGCTCTGGCCATTATTCTCCGACACAAACATGCCGCTCGAATAAGTTCCTGCAAAGATGTTCGTTTCGTTTGCCGACATGGAATAAATGTACATGTCTGTAAGCCCATTATTGGCCTGTGTCCATGAGGCTCCGAAATCATCAGAAATGAAAACTCCTTTTGTATAGCTACCGGCAAACAGGTGATTGCCCTGTAAAGCCATCGATTTCACATAGACTTTACGAAGACCACTGTCGCATGGAGTCCAGTAAAGACCATGATTTCCGGTAGCGAAAACACCTTCATCAGTACCGGTAAACAAGCTGTCACCTTTGACAATAAACCACTTGATATCGCGGCTGGTCAACCCGTTGTTGACAGGCGTCCATAGGTCGCCGTTGTTAGAAGTCATAAAGATCCCGCTACAAGTTGCTGCAAAGACGTCATTCCCAATCGAGGCAAAATAGCGTATTGCCCAGCCTTCCGGGCCATCCGTAGGCTGCCACTGGGCAAAGGAGATGTGAGAAATCAACAAAAAAAATATGTATAACAGCCTCATTTTTTTTAAATATTCCATTTGTGTAAAATTTCGTGAAAATGATAAAACCCGAGAGCTACTTCTTTTCCGGGTGGGTGGTTATCCTGGTTTTGACCGTTTAAATCTCACTTTCTGTTCATGTGTCATTTTTTCCGTAGCATACTGGATGATCAGCCGGGCAGCGGTATCTTTGTATTTCAGCAGCATCTCCTCCACCGGCTTGGGATCCTTTTTCCAGGCTTCACGCAGAAACCAGCCCATTCCCTGGTGAACTTCCCGCTCCTGATCAAGCATCAGTACTTCCGGAAACTTGATGATTTCAGGTATGATCTGCGGATTCTTCTTGATCAATCGGATCAGGGAAACCGGCACGGCCCTCCGCTGGAACTTATTCGCAGCCTTCAGCCATGGTTTCGCCTTCGACAGGGGGATGATCTCCTTGATCCAGAAGACCGAGATGACCTCCATGCCCAGGAAGTCCGTATGCGCCCAATTGGAGATTCCATCGCTGAACCAGTTTGCAATACCCTGGAAGGTGGAATCATCAAACTGCTTCTTGAATTTTGCCAACAGGAGTAAGGCAAAGCTGGTCTCTTCATACATTTTGCCTTTTACCAGCATTTGGCCAAGCTCAATCGCAGAGAGGAGCGAAAACCCTGATATCGAGAGGATATCCTCCCCTTTGGCAGCAATCTGCTCCTGCGACAGCCCGTAAGCATGAAAAGGTCCCTTGAAATACCGGGCATACTTTTGAACGATCTTCTCATCAGCATGGGACTTGCAATAACTGATGATGTCCCGGTGGATTTTCGATAAATCCGGATTTGTTGTATTCATTTTTTTAGAAATACCAAAGAACAATGATTTGCTTGTAAAGGTAGTACTTTTTTGGGGTTCTGAAGGATGTATCAGAGCAATCCGGCTGGTAAAATTGTAGTACTTTTGAGCGGGCATCAGCGATAACCCGGTGATGCGAGTAGAAGGACCATTGATTGAGAACACGACCCATGAGCACGAAAAAGAAATATACCCTCTATCTTATCAGTCCACGGCAACGGTACATCAATTATCCGGCTCACAGCGAGCTGGCCAGGATGTTTGGAAAACGGCGGTTCATGATCCCGCTGGCACTTCCCACGGTGGCAGCCCTTACCCCCGATCATTATCATATCTCCATCTTTGATGAGGATATCCAGCGGCTGCCACTTCATGAGACACCCGATATTGTTGGAATTACAACCTTAGCCGCCACTTCCACCCGGGCTTTCGAGCTGGGAGATCACTATAGAAAAAAAGGAGTTAAGGTGGTCTTTGGCGGCCCTTATGCCTCGTTCATGCGGGAAGATGTGCAGAAACACAGCGACAGCATTGTGGTCGGTGAAGCAGAAGGGAAATGGGAACAATGTCTGGCCGATTTCGAAGCCGGCAACCTTCAACCTGTATATCAGTCGGATCAATGCTGTGATTATAAAAGTCAAAAACCACCACGCTGGGATCTGGTGAAGACGGATCGGATATTCCAGGTCGGTATTCAGATATCCCGGGGTTGTCCGTTTAACTGTGAGTTCTGCCTCGTCACGAAGATCTTTGGAAAAAAGATGCGTTACCGCGATATCGATAATGTGATCGAAGAGATCCGGCAATCACCCACCCGGTACTTCTTCTTTGTTGATGACAATCTGACGATGAACAAGCGGTTTGCCAAAGAACTCATGCGGCGCATCATCCCGCTGAAGATATCGTGGGGTTGCATGGCCAGCATTGATGTGGCCACTGATGAAGAGCTCCTTGACCTGATGGCAGAAGCAGGCTGCTTCAACATCCTCATCGGATTTGAATCGCTGAATCCGGAGAGCCTGGAAGAATCACACAAAAAGCATAACAAGGCCGCCACCATTTATGAGCCTGCCATTCAAAAGATCCATGCACGGGGCATCCATATCAACGCCTCGTTTGTAGTGGGTTTTGACCATGACAAGCTAAGCGAGTTTGATAACATCTATGACTTCACCCTTCGGAACGCCCTGCCCAATGTCAACTTGCATCTGTTGGCGGCTCCTCCGGGATCAGCCCTTTATGAGCGGTTGAAAACAGAAGGACGCCTGCTGAACTGCGACCCGGAACTTGGCGTTGGCCACTTTCCAACCCTCCATTACAAGAACATGTCGCAAATCGACCTCTTCGAAGGATACATGGACACTATTGAAAAGCTCTACAGCTTCGACACCGTGTACCAGAAGGCAGTCAAGCTATTCGACAGCGGACATTTCCACCGCAAAGGGAGCGACATCAGCTTCTTCCTTAAAATGCGTCTATCATCCATCATCCTGAAAGAATTTATCCTGACGTCAAATCCAGAAAAGAGGAAGCTGTTCAAATACATCCTTTCCCTCATCCGTTCCGGCCGGATCTCCATCGACAAAGGCCTTGGGTTTCTCCTGACGATGCTGGGATACCGCCGGCATATTGAATCGCACAGGAAAAGGATGGCGGAGTACAGGAGAATTGTTGGAGGACCTTACCCCCCGGCCCCCTCTCCTGGGAGGAGAGGGGGAGAAGGGGGTGAGGTCATTGGCAAAAACACATGACCACCATCGGTATCATCGGCGAAGGAAAAATGGGCACCGACCTGTTCTATTTCTTGCTCGGATTCCCTTTGCGGCTGTGCTGGCTGGTGAGTCCGGCAGCCGACCTGGAAAAAATCCAGAAAACCTATACCCGCAAGGTCAGGAGAATGTTGGAGAATGACCTCATCCCTGAAGAGACCTTCAATAAAATGGTCAGTGGAAACCTGTTGACGAAAGAACCTTTTGAAATGAAAGAATGTGACCTGATCATCGAAGCGATTCCGGAAGATAGAGAGATGAAGCAGGCATTTTTTTCCCAACTTGATACCATCTGTACAGCTGATTGCATTTTCGCATCCAACTCCTCTTCATTCCTTCCCTCCCTCCTCTCACCGTCATCTGAGCGGGCGCACAGGCAGGTCGGCCTTCATTTCTTCTACCCGGTGGCCCTGAAAAATATCTGTGAGATCATAGTAGGCCCCGACACGGATCAGGCAGTCATTGAATATGTAAAAGGATTTCTGAAAGATATCAACCATTTCGCAATCCTTCAGACCGAAGAGAACCCCTTTCTCCTTAACCGGTTGTTCCTCGACCTTCAAAATGAAGCATTTCGGGTTAAACGAGAAGGGATCCTGGATGTCCGGCAAATCGATGAATTGATCGTCGCAAACCTCATTCCCGGAGGTGTATTTGAGCTGTTTGACCACGTAGGAGTTGATGTGATTCTCCCCTCCATCCGGAACTATGCTGAGATGTCCGGAAATCCTGATACATATGCAGAGATGATCCGGGAGCTCGAGCAGATGGTTCATCAAAACAAGCTCGGTCGTAAAACCTGCGCCGGATTTTATTCCTACGTTCCAGCAAACCCCGATAAAGCTTCAGAATACCTTCCTCCGGGCAAAATTTACCTTGACCTTGCACTTTACAGATTACACTTTGCTCTTGCCACACCGGCCAGAGCAATCATCGATAAAGGCCTGATGACAAAGGAAGACCTGTTATTTGCCGTGAAGGAATATTTGGGTGGGGAAGAAATCCAAATTCGAATTTTATAGCTTTGCAAAATAAAAGCACGATTGGATTTGGAAAATAAAGTCGTCATCACCGGATTAAACATCATCTCTTCGTTGGGGTTGAACCGGAAGGAAACATGGGAGGCCATGCTGGCTGGGAAAAGCGGCGTCAGGTATATCTCCCTTTTTGATGCCTCGGGGCTTCAGACGCGCATCGCTGCGGAAGTTTCCCCTGCTTTCGAGGAGTTATCAAAACAGCATATAAAAAAGAGAATGGCAGGGCAGATGACCCGCGTCACTCGGATGGCTTTTGTTTGTGCTAAACAAGCCATGGAAGAAGCAAGGCTTGACTTTGGAGGATTTGACAGAAAACGCTGTGCAGTTATCATGGGGATCGTCAACACCGGGAACTCCAGCGTTGAGAAAGAAACGACCAAGCAAAACCGGGTGCTCAAGAGCATGACCAATGCGGTGCCTGCATGGATTTCACTCGAATATAAACTGGAAGGTCCGAATTTCTCTGTAAATACTGCCTGCGCTGCCTCGGCCTATGCCATTGGACTGGGATATGATATGATCCGTTCAGGTCAGATGGACCTGGTGATCGCCGGTGGCGCTGATTCGATCATCAATCCGGAAGAAATTGAAGGTTTCAATGAGTTATATGCACTTTCCACCAATAATGATCCGCCGGAGAAAGCCAGTCGTCCCTTCTCCGCTAACAGAGATGGTTTTGTCATTGGCGAAGGAGCCGGCGTGTTGATCCTCGAGTCAGAAACATCCGCCAGAAAGAGAGGCGCCGGGATCTTTGCGGAACTTGCCGGTTACGCGATCAGCAGCGAAGGATACAACATCATGGCGCCGCAACCCGACGGCGCCGGGATGGCCTATACCATGGAACAGGCATTGAGACAGTCGGGAATAACCAAAGAGGAGATAGATTATATCAACGCCCATGGAACTTCAACAACCCTCAATGACCTCTATGAAACCATGGCCATCAAGAAGGTATTTGGTGAAAGGGCATACCAAATCCCGGTGTCAGGCTCCAAGTCGATGATCGGGCACACCATTGGCGCTGCCGGAGCAATTGAAGGAGCCATTACAGCCCTCAGCATCAAAAATGGGATCCTAACCCCTACCATCAACTACGACAACCCCGATCCCGACCTGGATCTTGACTATGTACCAAACCAATCCCGCAGCCACCCGATCCGCTGTGCGCTCTCCAACTCCTTTGGCTTCGGAGGACATAATGCAATACTGGTAATGAAAAAATTTGCGTGATCGGAAAAGAACTTCATTGCCCTTCCTGAACCGCAGATGAAAGGCGGAAAACCATTGATGGAATGTCTGTCGGAACGTCATTCATCCAGAGAATACCTTCCTGATGAACTGAACGAACAAATGATGTCGGATCTCCTGTGGGCAGCCAGTGGGATAAACCGGAAATTGCTTACTGATAATTGATAACTGTTAACTGTTAACTGACCTCAGTGCCATTTATAGATTTTGAGTCCAATCGCGAAAAAGGTGACGCCGATTCCTGTGAGCAATGCCGTTGGGGCGATGATCTGAAGAAGTCCGGCCCCTTCAAGGAATATGCTCCGGAGGCCGTCAGCCAGCATGGTTAATGGCAAGGCCTGTATGAAAGGGATGGCTCCTTCCGGAAAGTGATGATAGCTGAAAAAGATTCCCGACAGCACCATCATGGGCATGGTCACGGCATTAATGAGTCCATTCCCAATCTCTGTACGGGCCGTCCGGCTGCTGATGAATATCGCGATACCCGTAAAACGAATATTGCCGGCAATCATTACCATAAACAGGGCCAGCCGGCTTCCAGTGACGGAAATACCGAAATAGAGATTGGCAAACAAAAAGATCAGCATCGATTCCACCAGGCTGAGCAAGAGTCTGGCAAAAAAATGAGACAGGAGGAGTTCCGAACGTTTCATGGGGGTAGCGATCATCCTGCGAAGGAGTTTTTTGGCCCGTTTGTCAATCAGATCATAACTGATACCCCACATGATGGCGCTCATCACACCCATGGCGATGAGTCCCGGTACAAGGAAATCGATATAGCGGGTTCCAACGATTTTAAGGGGTTTGATAACACCGGTTTCATCTCTTATTTGGTCATGATTCAGGGCTGTCGAAAGTTGCAGATATGCCGGTTTGCCTTCGGCACTTACCGGATCAAAGTGATAGCTAAGCTTTTGGGGATGATCTCTCAGGATCAACTGTGCCTGTCCGCGTTTCAGCATGATGATGGCTTCATCCCAGGTGCAGACATAGAACCGGTAAACCACATCCCCCATCTTTTTGTCGGGAACCTTGCGTTCGAAGGTTGCTGACCTCCACTGATGTTAACCGTATAAGCTTTTCGTTTATCATCCAGGCCGGTAAGATGTAGCACTTCTTCCGCTCTTTCCCTGCCGAGGCCATAAAAACTTCCAAACAACCGAAGGGTTTCGAAAACCGTAAGCTTGTCGATATACCTGGTTTCCTGTAAAGAAATGCCCATCAGATGGTGCAATTCATCTCGGTTTTTATCCCAACTCTTTCCGTTTATCAGGATTGTGCCGCTATCGGGTTTCTGTAAACCCTCGATCATTCATAAACCGACATTTCGATCTCGCCTTCGAGCACCATCAATGCGTTTTTCGCTAGTGCATGCATCTCATCCTCACCGGGATACACGCCAATTGGAGCAATATGGTCGGTTTTCCGTTTTATATAATCCACAAAGTTCTTGTTATAGGCAATGCCGCCGGTAATAAGAATCGCGTCGACTTGTCCATCGAGGGCAACCCACATGGCGCCAATTTCTTTGGAGACCTGATAGGCCATGGCTTCCTGAACACTCTTAGCTTCCTCATCGCCCGCCAGGATCCGCTGGTCGACTTCATAGGCATTGTTGGTGCCCAGATAGGCAACAAATCCCCCTTTTCCTGTGATCATCTTGTGAATATCTTCCTCTGCATATTTTCCACTGAAGCACATTCTTACCAGGTCTCCTGCCGGGAGGGTACCGCTTCTCTCAGGTGAAAAGGGGCCTTCTCCGTCAAGTGCCTGGTTCACATCGACCACTTTCCCTTTCCGGTGGGCACCAACACTGATACCACCACCGAGATGGGCGATGATCAGGTTGATATCTTCATATCTCTTGCCGATGGCCAGGGCATGCATCCTGGCAATGGCTTTTTGATTGAGCGCATGAAAAATCGATTTCCTTTCAAAGTTCGGATGGCCGGCGTAACGGGCTACAGGATCCAGCTCGTCAACCACTACCGGATCTGCAATCAATGCGATAGCACCCGGGATATGTGAGGCCAGATCGTCGGCAATCAATCCTCCCAGGTTGCTGGCATGTTCCCCCTGAATGCCGGCCCGGAGGTCTTCTTTCAACCGTTCATTGATCCCATACACACCGCTGGCGATAGGCTTCACCAGCCCTCCCCTGCCGACAACCGCCTGGATGGTTAAGATGTTGATGTGGGCATCTTTAAGCTCACGGAGGATCACTTCTTTGCGGAATTGGAACTGGTCGATGATATGGTCAAATTTATCCAGCTCTTCCGATGGATGCTTGATATTTTTTAGAAACTCCAGGTCGTTTGACTGGAATAGCGCTATCTTGGTAGAGGTTGACCCGGGATTGATCGCCAGGATGACTTTTTTACTCATAGGAATTTGCTAGTCTTTGAGTGCAGCTCTGGAAATGACGATTTTTTGTACTTCGGATGTGCCTTCATATATCTGCGTCAGTTTGGCCTCCCGCATCAAGCGTTCAACGTGGTATTCCTTCACATAGCCATAACCTCCATGGATCTGGACGGCTTCAGTTGTAACTTCCATGGCAATATCCGCACAATAGAGCTTGGCCATGGCGCTGGCAATGCCATATGGCTTACCCTGATCTTTAAGCCAGGCTGATTTCAGGCAGAGGTTGCGGGCATTTTCAATCTTCACAGCCATGTCAGCCAGTTTGAAAGCAATAGCCTGATGATTGCAGATTTCGGTTCCGAAAGCTTTTCTTTCCTTTGAATATTTCACCGACCGTTCATAGGCTCCTGAAGCAATTCCAAGCGCCTGCGAAGCAATCCCGATCCGGCCGCCATCGAGGGTCTTCATGGCAAAAGAGAAACCGAAACCATCCTCACCAATCCTGTTTTCCTTGGGAACCTTCACATCGGTAAACATCACTGAGTGTGTATCAGAACTGCGCATTCCCATCTTGTTTTCATGTGGTCCCAGGGTGACACCAGGCCAGTTCTTTTCAACAATAAGCGCATTGATTCCCTTGTGTTTCTTTTCCGGATATGTCTGGGCAATAACCAGGTAAGTGGATGCACAATACGCATTGGTGATCCAGTTCTTGGTTCCGTTGAGCAGGTAATGGTCTCCCTTGTCTTCCGCCACTGTTCGCTGGGAAGTGGCGTCAGAACCGGCGTCAGGCTCAGATAAAAGGAAAGCGCCGATTTTTTCGCCACTTGCAAGTGGTTTGAGATATTTCTCTTTTTGGGCATCCGTGCCATATTCCTCTAATCCCCAATTTACAAGGGAATTACATACCGACATGACAACTGAAGTGGCAGCATCGACCTTGGAAATTTCTTCCATGGCAAGGACATAAGAAACAGTATCCATTCCTCCACCGCCATATTTGGGGTCAGCCATCATCCCAAGGAAGCCCAGTTCGGCAAGTTTTTTAACAGCTTCCGTCGGAAATTCTGCATTATCGTCTCTCTCGATGACGCCGGGCAACAACTCCCGTACTGCGAAGTCCCTTGCGGACTGCTGGATCATGATTTGTTCTTCTGTAAATTCAAAATTCATGTGACATGTGTTTAAGGGTTATTCTTGTATGATTTTTCTGCAAATAAAATTAGAACTTTTTACATCACCAAAAGAAGTAGTCAGGATTATTTTATGGAAAGGATAAAATCATTCATCTCCCGGAGCACCAGCTCCTGTGCCTGTTTATGCGGGATGTGCCCACAGCCGGGGATCATCAATGGTTTAGCAGGGCTGGATACTTGCCTCACAATGGCATCCACCTGTGCTGGTGTTCCAAATTGATCTTCCATACCCTGTATCACCAGCAAAGGACAAGAAATGCCAGGCAAAAACGACTCGATATTCCACCCAGCAGCTTCCGGCGAAAGCCACACACGGGTCCAGCTTCGGAACATGCTTTCGGTCTTGTTTCCATGGTATTTCTCCAAAACATTCCTTAAACCCCGTTGTTGATATTCCTCAACAACCCGGTGAATTCCTCCGAGTGTTTCCTGCTCGGAGAAAACATGGGCGGCTTCGGTGATGACACCTTTTGTATTCAACGGAAAAGCACCGGCATAGATCAGCGCAATAGTTCCGCCGTCACTATGTCCTACAATAATATGAGGAAGACTCGCAACTTCAAGGCTTTTTAATAAATCCGGGAGGAAAAGGAGGGCTTCATCATGCAAAAAACTGATGGTGCGTGGTGAGGTGATCTCCGTTGACCGGCCATATCCGTACCGGTCATAAAGCAAAGCTGGACACTGAACCTGATCAGCAAGCAGCGCAGGAAAGTCTCTCCACTGACCGATTGAACCAAGCCCTTCATGCAGGAAGATAAGAAATGGCTTCTGACCAGCGAGAAGATGGCTATTATACCACTGAAAAAAGATCGATTTCCCGTCCAATTCCCTGAATCCAGCGTCCTCCATCAGGAATTATTTTTAGGGATCAGTTTCTTCAAGGAAAGCATGGTGTCTCCCTCCTTCGCTTCGAGGATCATCTGTTTAAAGGATGGATGTGCGGAAGATTCTGTAGAGGCAACAAATCTGCTCCCCATTTGCACTCCTTCAGCGCCCAGGGCGAAAGCGGCCGCCATTCCCCTGCCAGTGGCAATCCCTCCTGCTGCAATCAGCGGTAAATTCACCGCTTGCCGAACCATTGGGATCAGCACCATGGTTGTGGTCTCCTCTTTCCCATTATGACCACCGGCTTCGAATCCTTCGGCTACAATGGCATCAACGCCAGATTCATCACATTTAAGGGCAGACTTGACACTTGCAACCACGTGAACGACTCCGATTCCCTTTTGTTTCAGCCAGCCAGTCCATTTCATCGGACTTCCTGCAGACGTAAAGACAAAAGGAACCTGCTCCTCTGATACGATTTGCATGAACTCCTCTGTGTGTGGATAGAGAAGCGGAATATTGACCCCAAAAGGTTTATCAGTTCTGATTTTACACTTTCGGATATGGTCGCGAAGGATATCCGGACTCATGGAGCCAGATCCGATCAGTCCGAGCCCGCCGGCACTGCTCACGGCAGATGCCAGTTCCCACCCACTGCACCAGATCATGCCTCCCTGAATGATGGGGTAATTAATACCAAAGAGCGAAGTTACTCGATTGGTCATCACAAATGACCTCACCCCTTTTGTTGAGGATGGGGTTGTCAGATTTTCTTGTAAACCATCACGCCGAGCGTCTTATCATCCCCGCCCATATTGATTGACAGGCCAAAGGGCTTGTCTTTCGGTATCTCAATTTGGGCTTTCCCGGCACGGTCGGTCATCTGTTCCCAAATGGTTACGGCCTGGTGGACGCCGGTACCTCCGGTGGGATGACCCCAGCCCATCAATCCACCCGTGGTGTTGAATGGTATCTTACCTCCCCGGGCGGTGTGGCCTGCAGAAACAAAATCAGGTCCCTCACCATGTGCGGCAAATCCGATGGCTTCCACAGCCATGATTCCGGCGATGGAGAAACAGTCATGACATTCAACAGTAGCCAGCTGATCTTTAGTTATTCCAGCCATCTGCAAAGCTTTTTGAACGCCTGCGGCCGTTGTTTCCAACTTGGTAGGATCCTTTGGTGGCTTGGTAATGTCATATTCAACCTGGCCAAAGCCTGCGATCTCCACTGCATCCTTTTTGTCAATGCCACATTTTTTCAATCCTTCTTCAGATACCGCAGCAATACCGGAAGCGCCGTCTGACACTTTGGAACAGTCAAAAACATTCAGGTTGTCGACAAAACCCTTCGGGTTGGGTTCGGCCATACCCTGAGCCAACAGATCTGCCGTGGTGTTGTGGTATTCCTGAGCGGTCGGGCATAGGCGGGCATTTTCGATGGCATTTACATACCATCGTGCCATGGCCTTGCGGGTTTTTTCCTTACCAAACTTTTCGTAGTAAGCGCCGGCCCGGTCGCTGAATTTTCCCGGGAAAAAGTAAGCGTGTCCGTCTTTCCGCTCCTTAAACCAGCCTGCAGCGGCGAGAATATCTGCGCCGTAAATGGCTTTCACGGTATTCTGGACTTCAACCCCAACCACCAGCACCACATCTGCGGTCTCTGCCAAAACAGACTTGATACCTGTCAATACCGCCAGGGCTCCTGTGCCACAAGCTCCTTCAACACGTGTGCAAGGTTTAAAGGTCAAACCTTCATCAATATAGGGGAAGAATCCAGCCATATTGGCCTGCTTATTGAAGCGCGAAGCGATGAAGTTACCAATGACGCACTCATCCACATTGGCCGCACCACCGATCTGCTTCAACACGCCCTGTCCGGCTTCCCTGATATATTCCTCCAGCCCTGGACGTTCCTTTTTGGGACTGAATTCCTTGCGTCCTGTTCCCATCGAAATGGTGTTGTAACCACCAACCAGATATACTTTTTTTCTCATTTTCATAGTCATTTCCTCCTAGTTTAAATAATCATTGATTGGACCATAGGCATGAAAGAAACCAGTGAGCAGCACGGTGTTTACATCCTTCTCAGAAAAAGCCACCTGGTCACTGACAAGTTTCAATCCGATGGCTTTAGAGCGTATGGCATAATCCCTGGCGAGTTTGGCTCCCAGTGAATCCATAACCTTTAAAGCCATGAAATACTTTTTGAAGAAGTCATCCTTGGCCGGATGACCAACGGCTGATTTCCACGGAAGAAATCCTTCGGGCATTGGGCCAATCAGCGCATCACATTTGGCAGCGATGTCTGCTATTGCTACATACGCCTTTTTATCAGGATCATAGATTCCAACCGGTCTCCCCTTTTCGTATTTCAGAAAGCCGTCTTTCTGCGAGCCATCCGAATGTTGTCCGCCTTTCACACCCAATTCCATGAACTGATCAAGCAACGGGCTGTGTATCTTCTCATCTTTTACATGTGGCGCCATCACTTTCATGATGTACTGGCAAACATCAATACCCACATAATCGATCAGCTGAAATATGCCCATCGGCCGGATGAGTAAATCCTGGCTAATCTTATTGACGATATAAACGGCATCTACAAAAGGCATTTCCTTAGATAGTTTTCCGACCTCCGCCATACCATGCAAGGCATCCCGCATGAAATGGCCATTGCCGATGAATCCTGCAAAATCATTGGCAGGGACTTCCACTTTCCGAAGGTTCTTGATAAACTGGCTCACGAACTCAGAGAGCTCAGGCAAGGTGGCTGAGGCCTTGATCACTTCAACAAGTCTTTGAACTGCCGGAGGGTTGTAGAAATGCACCCCCAGTACACGCCCACCTAATCCGGCCTCCTTATCCAGGTACCCGATCGGGATGGAAGAGGTATTGGTGAAAAACCACGGTTTATTCTGGTTGTTCTTCTCAATTTGGGAGAAGATCTTCACCTTTAAGTCCGGATTTTCACTGGCAGCCTCAAATACAATCAACGATTCATAGGCAGATTCGAGGGTTGTCACAGGCCGGATGATGTTCATGACATCTTTCACGTACTGATCGATGATCTCGCAGTTTTCGATGAGATCTTTCCGGTCAGCATATACTTTTCGCAAAGCAACAGCCTTTTTTTCTGCAGCTTTGAGTACCTGCCCCTGGATGTATTTCATCAGCCCGGCAAGGGCTTTTTGACTGATATCCAGGGCATAAAGAACATACTCTTTGCCCTTGTTCTCGGGTTTAAGGCTCAGGTCAGCCATTTCCATGGCTGTGAGCAGCAGAATGCCGCTACCCATTTTCCCGGCAGCACCCAGCACGGTAACATTCTGAAGTCTTTCTGAATAATTCATATTACTTATTTTTGAAAAGTGATTAAACTGTTGTTTACCAGTTAGGAGGTCTCTTTTCCAGGAAGGCTTTCATCCCTTCTCCCGATTCGCCGTTTCCGAAAAGAGAGCCGAAGACATTGGCTTCAAGGTCGCAACCGGAGGAGAAACCGGCCGGCAAGCCTTTCCGGGTGACCGATTTCACCTGTCTGACAGCCTGAGGCCCTTTGGAAATGATCTTTTTCGCCACATTCATCGTCTCTTCCATGAGTTGATCCGGTTCAAAAACTTTTTGTACAAGTCCCATCCGGAAAGCTTCCTGTGCAGGGATCATATCCCCGGTGGCAAGCAGGAGAAGGGCATTGGAAAGGCCTACAAAGCGGGATAGGCGTTGCGTTCCGGCATACCCGGGTATTAATCCCAGGTTGACCTCCGGTTGTCCAAATTTTGCGCTCGTACTGGCGATCCGGATGTCACATGCCATGGACAGCTCACATCCGCCGCCAAGCGCAAAGCCGTTGACCGCTGCGATGACGATACACGGAAGCTCCTCAAGCCGGGCAAAGGTCTTCTGACCAAGTATGGAAAAGGCTTTCCCCTGCTCGCTGTTCATATTGGCCATCTCTGAAATATCTGCACCGGCGACAAAGGCTTTTCCTTCACCGGTCAGGATAAGTACCCTGACATCCTGTTGCTTTTCAATCACATCCAGGAAGGCATTCAATTCAGTGAAAACCAATGAATTCAGCGCATTCATCGCCTGCGGACGGCTGATCGTCAAGACCATGATGGGACCGCTTTGTTCGGTTTTAAATGTCGTATAAGTCATAATCCTAAAATTTCAGGTAAAAATAGAAAGATAATTTGAATAGAATGGTATCTTTGGAAATGTTTTTCAGAAATCTGCTCTAAAATCGAAAAAGGAATATATTTGCTGAAACTCCAGGAGCCCATTCAGGAATATTGAAGCAATCATGAAGATCAACCTTAAGCTGACTTTCTATATAATCCTTGTGATGGCAGTTTTTTTTCATTCAGCCCATGCACAGGATATTGAAAATCTGAAAGACCAGAAACCTTTTACTTTCCATGGCACGATGGGATTAAACCTGATAGGTTACGGGGTAAATGGAATCCCCGGGCGTCAAAATCCATTATCCGTTATTTTTTCCGCTAACGCCACAGCATCTCTTTACGGTATAGAATTTCCCTTTTCCATTGTCATTTCGGATAAACAAAAAAACTATTCCCAACCATTTAACCAGTTTGGTTTAAGTCCTCACTGGAAATGGATTACCCTTCATGGCGGATACCGGAATATCACATTTTCGAATTACACCCTGGCAGGATATACTTTTCTGGGCGGCGGAATAGAACTGAACCCGGGTTTGTTCCGTTTTGGATTCATTTATGGTCGGTTTGACCGGAGGACATCCGAAAGTCCGCTTTTTGACACCGATTCCCTCCCCCACTTTACCCGTAGAGGATTTGCTGCGAAGCTGGGTGTCGGCAATGAAAACAACTTTTTCGACTTGATATACCTGAGAATACGTGATGATAGTGCCAGCCTGCAGCAGCCTGATACCGGCGCCATTCGTATGCCGGAGCAAAACAATATTGCCGGGATCAATAGCCGTTTTACGTTTTTCCGTAAGCTGATCTGGGAAGTCGAAGGCGCATTTAGTTTGTACACGACAAATCTTGGCTCAGGTGAATTAAAGGACGTAACGGACAACTCATTTTTAAATTCCGTGAACAAAGTCCTGGTGATCAACCAATCCTCTGAATACTACTCGGCTATCCGTTCATCCCTGCAATACAAAGCGAAATCCTGGTCGTTAAAACTTGAATACCGGAGGATCGATCCCAAATATCGGTCCATGGGAGCCTATTTCTTCAACAACGATATCGAAAATCTGACGGTTGGTCCTTCATTTGCATTGTACAAAAGAAAATTGATCTTTAGCGGAAATATAGGTTTGCAGAGGGATAACCTGAAAAAAACCAAGAAGGCGAGCTCAAACAGAATGATCGGAAATGTCAATATCTCATTCCATCCATCAACAACATTTGGCTTTGATGTCAATTACAATAATTACAGCATCCATCAGAAACCGGGTAGATTGGCACTGAATGATTCCATCAAAGTGGGCCAGACAACCCAAAACCTGACCCTCACACCCCGCTTGATTTTTGTCAATATGAAAAACAGTCATCTGGTTATGCTGGTTTACTCGTTTCTGAAATTCAGTGATAAAAATCGTTTTACATCTGCGTTCTCGGAGTTTTCGTCGCATACTACCCAGCTTAATTATATCCTTGGTTTGATAAAAAGCAAACTTTCCATTACCTTTGGAATAACCAATACCATTCTTAATAGTTATGCCGGCAGCAGCACAGGAATAGGAGGAAATACCGGGATCAGTAAAACGTTATGGAAGGATAGGATGACATTGAACTGGAATGCTTCATTGATGAGGAACGTTTATTTTAACGACGGAGGATGGATCGTGAATTCCAATTTTATCTGTAACATTAAAATCCATGATCATCACAGCCTCAGAGCCTGCATGTATTACACAGGAAATTACCCGGATGCTGACAATCCGAATCTTTCTTTCAATGAGTACAAAGGAGATATCAGTTATATTTTTACTTTTTAGAAATACATAATTATGAAATCACTGATGATTTTTCACAGGTCCGGGATTATTTGCATGTTATTCATGCTGATCCTTATTGCAAATGGGTATGCGCAATCTACTCCGGTTAACATCACTATAGCTATAGTCCCTCCTTATTCCACCAAACTGGATGATTATACATCGCAGCCTGGGAAGGTGCTTGCCATTCTGCTAAATACATCTACTACCTCCCGGGATGTTTTCCTGAGAGGGATCATTACCGGAGAGGGAGGTATTAAAATATTTACCGATCCGGCGTATAAAATGAGTCGTGCATTAACCCTTTTGCCCGGTATTTCGTATCAACTGACCCCGGACAACATCCAACAGGTTTTCGATGCCAATCATCTTGTATTTCAGGGGATAACGAAGAATGATGTAATCCATGGCAACGGTTTGCCGGAGGGTGATTATTTCATCTGTCTCAGGGCTTTCGATTATACTACCAATCAACCCGTTTCGGGTGAAGAACCACTGGGATGCAGCAACAATTTTACGATCAGTGACATTGAACCTCCCGTGATCCTTAACCCTCATTGCGGAGATGAGATTGCTGCAACCACGCCACAGCTTATTACTTTTTCCTGGACCAGACCCCCTGGAGCGCCTATAAATACCCGGTTTAACCTGAAAATTATTGAAGTACTCCCAACTGACAGGAATATCAATGATGCCATGCGGTCGGCGGTGCATCCCGTATTTTTTGAAAAGACCCTGACCATCAATACTTTTATATTCGGACCTGCCGAACCTGCTTTGGTAACAGGGAAAAAATATGCATTTGCAGTAACAGCCATCGATCCGGCCAATAAATTTACCTTCAGGAATAAAGGAATGAGCGAAGTATGCAGTTTTGATTATAAAGAAGGTCTTCAGATCATTTATACCATTGATACTACGATCCGGATAAAACCGGAACTTATCGGTATTGATCAGACCCATATCATCACATTTCCCCCATTTGTCACAAACACGATTGTAACGGGTAAAATGATCTATAGATATTTCGAAGCAGATCAAACGAAAACATTTCCTCTGGGGCTTGCGAACCTAAAACTGGTTGTGACCTACCTTGCAAAAGATAACAATGGTAATTTTAGCTCCTGGAGAGGAAATCTTAACGGTTATATTCCCGAAAAAGGATATACTCTGGCAACGGCGACTACAGGCACCGATGGAAATTTCAAATTCATTTTCCTGAATAATGATATTCAACTTGGTTTAGTAGCAGAAGATATCAAAATCATGGAAGGCCAGGTTGCAGACTTATACCGTGCAGTTACCATCAAAATTGAAAATCCACACAAGGAGTTTTACTTAGATCCGGATAACTATTTTTTCTTTAACTCCGGAGACAACTACAACACCGGGACTTTGACCTCAAAAGTGCGTAGTTATCAGCTTAAAATAACATTAAGACCAAATTTATATAATGATCCGGAATTAAAGTTTTTGCAGAATGATCGTCAGACACTTAACGGAGTGACTGTGTACCTCTGCCGGAAAGTGGATTTTTCCTATTCCTTGTTTCCTTTGGAAGACGGCATACCGGAAGAATCCCAGGGCGATAAATTCAAGGTTCCGGGTCTGGTTGTAGTGGCAAAAACATCGACGGACCTGAACGGATTGGCTGTTTTCAGGAAAATCGTGTGGAATCATAATCCCAACTACCGCTATTACCTTTATGCTGAAACCGATCCGACGGCTGAACTGAATTACTCATTTGGTACTCCAATTCCGTTCGACCCTGCTTTGCCATCCGTAAACACGGGTCAAAATTACATCATTACGCCAACCGATCCTTCGGAATATCTGAATGTGTCAACCTATATTTATCCGGCGCTCGAGAAAATGCTGATCATGGAAGCGGAAATGCCAAAAGTGACCGGCCAGGTACTGGATCTGAAAGAAGCTAAACCAGTAGCCGGAACCAAGGTTACGTTGGCTGAATTTTATAAATTTAAACTCGAGGATTTCATCTGGCCTCTTTACTCTCCTTTCTACGGAGAAGACGAAAATACACTGAAAACAAAATTTTCTGCCTGTCCTTATACAACTACCTGTTATCACCATCTTAATAAATACTATTTCACCGGCAGCGACGGCAAGTTTTACTTTGAGCACCGCCCCATTTTGATGAACCTGCCGAATAAAATGCTTCTCGGACCTGAACGAACCGTATGGGCCTATTGCCCGGGATATAATTCCCAGCATGTTAAAGTTAAGAACGGCGCTCCCTTAAGTTTCGGGGAACAGGTTTATATGACCTTCCAATTGCCTTCAGGAGCTAAAATAAAGGGAAGGGTGATTGACGGGGAGACAAACCAGGGAATTCAGGCATATTTTCGGTTCAGTAATGATACCCAGGGAGGGTCGACAAATAGCAGTGGGTATTTTTCCAATTATCCGGCAAAGTACCTTCCCTCCCAGGAGCAATTGCTGATCGTTGAAGCCGAAGGATATCTGACCGATACCATTAAAGCAAAAGTCTGGTGGCCGGATACCGATCTCGGGAATATTTCTTTATACACAAAGAAACGGAGACTGGATGTTCTGGTGGTAGAATCTCAGACCAATAAAAGAATTGTTGGGGCAAAAGTCGAGATACTTGAAGTGACCGGAACATGCATCAAAACACAGGGGAATTATAAGATGTATTATCCCTGTCCTCTCAATGCGACGACAAATGTGCAGGGCGCTGCTGAATTCGCTTTTGAGAACGCCGGAGATGATAACAATGTTGCCTATACTGTCAGGGTAACGGTTCCTGACAATTTCAGTAATAACTATGAAGGAGTAACGATTTCCACGAAAATTCCGTACAGTCAGAGTCCCAAGTTTATTGTGGCTTACCTTCGTCCGGCTGCCTGTATGAAAGGAAAGGTATATGCAGGTATCACAGACAGCGCCTTGGTTGCAGGCGCTCTGGTAAAAATGGATGTGACAGGTTCATTTTATGGATTTGTCTTTGATATTGGTGATCTTCAGACAAAAACCGATGCAACCGGCAACTATATACTAAGGAATGTTCCCGTTAGAAATTATTCACAGACCATACGGGCAGTCAAGTCGCAATCCCAGTATATTGGTGATTCAATTGTTTATACCATCAACAAAGCATCCAACCAATGTATTGAACACGATTTCCATTTGAAAGTTTACAATGATATGGACATTACCAACCTGATGGGATTTCCGATCTATGTAACAAACCTGAAACCCGGAATCAATGAAAAAACAGCCCTCATCAATGGTTCATTTACAGATATACCCGGTAATGAACAGTTTGCCGCGCCCGGACAGGAACTTAAATTTCATAAAATTGCCATTCATCCGGCTTTGCTTAAAAATGAAAAGGGAATTCCGGTGGCTGAGCCCGACAACCTTCCTGTTAAGACTGAAGACAATCAACTACCCATGAAGATTTATACCGCCTATTACGGGTTTCTGAAGGATAATAAAATCGGGATATACCTTGATAAGATGACCCAGAATTCCCTGTATGGCGTGATCAAAGGAAAAGTCAGTGTGAGCAGCACAAGTTTCAATACGACGGGATTTTCTCTTCCTGATCTCGGACTTGCGCTCAATTCCGGCAGTAATCCGGACAAGCTTATGATCCCTGCTTTTAATGCAGACAAAACAGTATCAAAACCATCCAACGTTCCCCTGGGTTTTTATGTATGTGACCTCCAGGGCAATTCCTTACGGTTTGGATTTGCCGGTTTTACCGGAAATGCTGCCGAAGTAGATCTTGAGAAATCCTTCCTGAAGGCAGACCAGTTGATCCTGAACACCATTCTTCATACAAATATTTCAGGAATTATCCCATCAGACCTAAAAATCAAGCTCGGAGATGTGATCATCAAAACAAACGAACCTTTCCTGCTCAACGGGAACTCTCCGGTTACATTGAAACTGGGTGAATGGCCTGTCCTGTGTAATGACTGGAAACTAAACAACACCGGCCTGAAGCTGAATAAATCCATCATCCAAACCGGGGTTGATGTTCAATGTGATAACATAAAGATCACTTCTTCAGCATTGATGACAGACCAGGTTGTCGTCCATCTGGATAAAGTGAAGTTGCTGGGTATAAAGGATCTCATCATTTCAGCTCCGAACAAAGGGCTGAATTATGTAAACTACAATGGTCAGATGCATTGGCAGATTTATGCCACAGCCAGCAGTCAGCAACCGATAGCCGGATATATGGATAATATCCCGGGGCTTGCGCCAGCTGACCAGATACAATTTACGCTGATCCGCCTGGTCGACAACAACGAACGAACATTCACTGTGCGGCCAAGTACATTCAAATTATTTAATCTGATCGACTTCACCCCCAATGCAGGAACGAACATGAATGTCTATTCTGACTGGTTTAAAATCCGGGGTTATTTCAAACTCGGATATCCCAGTGTGGATGGAATCAATGGGAATATTGCCTATTCCAAAGAAGGAAACACCCTGAAATTCAACCTTGATAATATGGATAAGATATCCTTCTGGCACAAGAAATTACTTACTCATCTCAATGCCATCAGTCTAAGTTATCAATTGTTTATTGCCAAAGGCACCAGCGAGGAAGAAAACCAGTTATTGCCGGTGCATGAAACCCTCCGGCATACTCCCACCGGGGTGAAAATCGATATTGATCCCGGCGAGAAGATCAGTATCAGCAGTGACAATTCCAGGTATTTCGATCAGGTTGTGGGCGGAATGAAAGTCGTGAACAATGCCTGGGAAACATACTGGTTTGAAGGTGAAATGATTGGAGCAAAGGGCATTTCGGAGAATCACCAGCGATTGAAATTCTTCGTTGACGGTGCTATTACAGCTTCTGATCAAACCATTAAGGTTTCCGAAATGGAAGACTTCCCTGGAATGTCGTGGGCATATGATCTGGCCAACTCAAGAATGACGGGAACAGCAAACCTGGATAAAAACCTTGGCGGAATTGGCGTCAAAGGCAGCATTACCTGCCTGGTGGATGGCAACGGATGGTATTTCCAGGCCGGAGGATTATTAAATATTCCCGGACTGGGCGGTGGCAACCTGTTTGGGCTTTTCGGGGATTATGACAATGTCCCTCCAACGATATCCAGTGGTTTCGGAGCGTTTAAATGT